>Ga0080064_1002699_pt1 | contig 28877 bp, 18 predicted proteins | sample Subgrocontami54m_FD_69260 | JGI IMG/M metagenome (GOLD analysis project Ga0080064, IMG submission 69260) | Subsurface groundwater microbial communities from S. Glens Falls, New York, USA - GMW46 contaminated, 5.4 m (SPADES assembly) (version 2) ...
CGAGAAAATAGCCCTGGTCGTTTTTTTTGGCGGCCCCCGCGAGCAATGGGCGGGGGGGTGGGGCGGGCCCGTGGGCCCCGCCGCTCAGCGATTTCGGCGGGCCCAGCGGTCCCGCCCTACCTTCGATCCGCCGCGCGTAGTGGCCGGTCGCGACGGCGTCGAAGCCGTGCTCCTTCGCCCAGGCGCGCAACACGCCAAATTTGATTTCGCGGTTGCACATGATGTCCGGATTCGGCGTCAGCCCGCGGGCATAGCCGTCGAGGAGATAATCGACGACTTTCGCCCGATACTCGCGCATGAGGTTGACGACGCGAAACTCGATCCCGAGGTGGGCCGCGACGGCGCGCGCATCCGCGATATCCTGCTGCCACGGGCATTCCCCCACGATGTTGTCCTCGTTGATCCAATTCTTCATGTACGCGCCGACGATGGCGTGACCCTGCTGCTGCAGCCGGAGCGCGGCCACCGAGCTGTCGACGCCGCCCGACATCGCGACGAGGATTTTTTCCTTGTGTTCGGTCACGCTGGCGGAAGGCGATGGGCTGAGCCCCTGTAGGGCAGGGTCTCCCGACCCCGCCGACCGGGAGCCCGCGGCGGGGGCGGGAGACCCCGCCCTACATGCGCATGTGTGCGCGCACGTGGCTCGCGCGTACACGCCCGGTCTAATTCCGCGCAGCAATGGCCAAAATCCGGGCAGCCCGAGTGGCGCGGCCGACCTAGAGTGCGCTCATGCGCTCTAGGGGTGGAGCGAAGCAAAACGAGCCGGCGGCGTCACCGCTCGCGGCTCCCGTCTCCCGCCGCGATTTTCTGCGCGGGCTGGGCACCACCGCGGTTTCTGCCGCGACCGTGGGCGCCAACGCCGTCGCCGCCGAACTCGCGCAGGCCAACGCCGAAAAACTTCGCGGACCGCAAGCCGCGCCGGTCACGCTCTCGATCAACGGCGAGCGCCGAACGTTCACGCTCGAGCCCCGCGTGACGCTGCTGGAAGCGATTCGGCTGCACGCGGGACTCAGCGGTCCGAAGGAAGTGTGCGATCGCGCCACGTGCGGCGCGTGCACCGTGCTCCTCGACGGCGTGCCGGTGTATGCCTGCATGATGCTTGCGCTCGAAGCCGAGGGCCGCGAAATCCTCACCGTGGAAGGCCTGGCACGCGGCGGACCGACGCCGGTGCAGAAGCAGCTGGTGGCGTGCGACGGCCTGCAGTGCGGGTTCTGCACCCCGGGGTTCGTGATGAGCCTGACCGCGCTGCTCAAAAACAAACCGCGCCCGACCGAAGCCGAGGTGCGTCGCGCGTGCGCCGGTCATCTTTGCCGCTGCGGTTCTTATCCGCGCGTGTTCGCGGCCGCGCTGGCGGCCAGTCGCGCGCCCTCCGCCTGATCCGCAGCGGCACCTTTTCGTCATGCCGTGGCCTAAAAACACGAAGTATCTGGGCAAGTCGACTCCGCGAACCGATGGACCGACCAAGGTCAGCGGCCGCGCGAAGTTCACCGCGGATGTGGCGCTGCCCGGCATGCTCTACGGCGCGATCGTCCGATCGTCGTGGCCGGCGGCGCGGATCCGTTCCGTGAATCTCGCGCCGGTCATCGCCGCACCGGGGATTCGGGCGGCAATTCCCGCGCAGGAGGGCACATTCGAAGTCCGCTACTACGGTGCCGAGATTGCGGCCATCGCCGGCATTAGCCGGCAGGCGGTGCTCGACGCGCTGCCGCTCGTCGCGATCGATGCCGAGCCGCGGCCTTTCGTCGTCAGCGAGACGGACGCAACCCGCGGCGAATCACCCAAGGTTTTCGCCGATCGGCCCAACCTGGGCGAAGGCAAGGCGCGCAACACCGGCGAGGTCGAGGCCGCGTTCGCCGCCTCCGCCGCCGTGGTCGAAGGCACCTACCACACGCAGGTGGAGATTCACCACCCGCTGGAACCGCACGGCCATGTCGTGGCGTGGGACGAGGATGAACTCACCGCGTGGTCGTCGACCCAGGGCGTATTCGCGTGCCGCACCGCGTTCGCGCAGGCGCTGGGTTTGCCGCAGAACAAAGTCCGCGTGGTCTGCGACCACATGGGCGGCGGCTTTGGCGCGAAGTTCAATCCTGGCGCAGAAGGCATCCTGTGCGCCAGGCTCGCGCAGGCCGCCGGCGCCCCGGTGAAGCTGATGCTCACGCGATTCGAGCAGGCCCTCGCCGTCGGCAACCGGCCGTCGTCGCACCAAAAGATCAAGCTCGGCGCCACCGCCGACGGCAAACTCACCGCGTTTCAGATGGAGGCGTTCGGTACCGCGGGGTTCGGCGCCGGCGAATCCACCGGCGGGGGCAGCGGGCGCGCCAGTTTTCCCGCGCCCTACATCTACACCGTACCCGCGACCCGGGTACGCCAGGGCACGGTCGCGATCAACGCGGGCCAGGCGTGTGCGATGCGCGCGCCGGGTCATCCGGTCGCGTCCTTCGGGATGGAAGCCATCCTCGACGACCTGGCGGTGAAGTTGAACGCCGATCCGCTCGACTTGCGGCTGAAGAACGATCCCTCGGAAATCCGCCGCCGCGAGTACGAGCTCGGCGCGGAGAAATTCGGCTGGCGGCAAAAGTACCGGAAGCCCGGCAGCGCACCGGGCGCTCTCAAGATCGGCATTGGTTGCGCGGGGGCGGCCTGGATGAGCGGCGGCAAGGGCACGCAGGCCGAGTTGCAGGTCAACGCCGATGGCACAGTGGAAGTGCGCGTGGGCACGCAGGACCTCGGCACCGGCTCACGCTCGGTGATTCAGATCGTTGCGGCGGAAATGCTCGGGCTCGCGCCGGAAAAAATCGCGGTGCGCGTCGGCGACACGCGTTTCCCGCCATCCGGCTCCAGCGGCGGCAGCCAGACCACGGCGTCGGTCTCGCCGGCGATCTACGACGCCTGCGAAAAGGCCCTCGCCGAGCTGGCCAGGCTGAGCGAAGTGCCGGATCCGAAGACCGACTGGCTGACGGCCTGCAAGAAATTGAGCGCTCCGCTGCAGGTGCGCGGCCAGTGGCGCGAAGGCCTGTCGGCCGGCGGCGCGTGCGGCGTGCAATTCGCCGAGGTCGAGGTCGATACCGAGACCGGCTTCGTGAAGGTGAAGAAAATTCTCGTCGTGCAGGACTGTGGCGCCGTGGTCAACCGGCTGACGTGCGAAAGCCAGATCAATGGCGGCGTCATCATGGGGCTGGGCTACGCGCTCTACGAGGAACGCGTGATGGATCGCGCGACCGGCGTCGTGCTCAATCCGAACTTCGAGACCTACAAGCTGCCGGGAGCCGCGGATATCCCGGAAATCGAAATCATGCTCCTGGACATGCCGGAACGCGGCGTGATCGGCGTGGGCGAACCGTGCACGATTCCCACGGCGTCCGCGATCGCGAACGCGGTGGCGAATGCGATCGGCGTCCGCGTCGACAGCCTGCCCATCACCCCCGATCGCGTGCTGGCGGCGCTCGGGAAGGTGCCGGCGACGCAACGGGGAGCGAGCGCGGTGCGCGAGTTTGAGCCCGTGTTCCGCCACGTGGCCGCGCTGCCGGCCACGGCCGGCGCGAAGGAGGAACTGCCGACATGAACGCATTCACCTATGTCACGGCCCGAACGCCCGCGTCGGCGATCGAACTCGTCCGGCCGGACGGCCGGTTCATCGCCGGCGGGATCGACCTCCTCGGCGAATTGAAGGAATCGCTCACCACGCCGAAGCGACTGGTCAACATCAAGACCCTGGCCGACTGCGCCGGCGTCCGGCAGGAGCGCGGTCGCTGGAGCATCGGCGCAAATGTCACCCTGGCGGCCCTGGGCGCCCACGCGGAGTTGACGCGCGCATTTCCGGCCTTGAGCCAGGCCGCACTCGAGGTCGGTTCACCGCAGATACGCAACGTCGCGACGCTCGGCGGCAACCTCGCCCAGCATTCGCGCTGCTGGTACTACCGGCACCGCGATGTGACCTGCCGCAAGAAGGGCGGCAACGCGTGCCTGGCCCGCGAAGGGGCGGCAAAGTTCCACTCGCTCTTCACCGGCTGCATGTGCCTCAGCCCGGTCGTTTCCAACCTGGCCATCGCGCTCGCCGCGCTCGAGGCGCGCGTGGTGGTCCAGCGGGGCACGAAGACCGACGCGCTGACCATCGCGCAGCTCTATGCGACCGCGTGGAAAACGCCGAACGCGCACAATTCACTCCGGCCGGACGAACTGATCCTGCGGATTGAAGTGCCGGCGGTGGCCGCCGCACGCAGCGCGTACCTGCAGCTCGCGGAGAAAAGTGATTTCGACTGGGCGCTGGTCAGCTGCGCCGCGGCGGCCCGCGTCGTCGACGGCAAGGCCGCCGGCGCGCACATCGTGCTCGGCGCGGTGGCCCCGGTTCCGTGGCAGATCGACGAGGCGAACGCCTGGCTGGAAGGCAAGCCGTTCACCGCGGAAGTGGCGGACCGCGCCGCCGAGCTGATGTTGCGGGAAGCGCGGCCTTTCCGCGACAACGCGTACAAAATCCCGATCGCGAAGGCGCTCGTCCGGCGCACGTGGCTGAAGCTCGCCGCCTAGGCAAAGCGTCATTAATAATTGGCCATACTTGGAGGGACGACCTCCGTGTCGTCCACGGCCCGCACGGAGGCGGGCCCTCCACGCATGTGCGATCAATAATGACGTCGTGTTTAGAAGCTATCCGAAAACCTGCGACGACACCGACGGTGTAGGTTGCGCGCTGGCCGCGCAACGTGGCACGACGAGCGCGCCACCTACAGGATTCGAGCGTTACGCAGAAGTCGCGGATAGATGTGCTCCTACACCACCGGCGCGCGCGGCCACGAGCTCCGCGATCATTCTCACGACACCCGACACGGGCAGCTGGGCCACGTTGATGACGACGTCGTAGGCGGCACAGCGTCACAAACGGCGGGGCGGAGTCCGGAGCCGTGACGTGGCCGAGGTGGGTGAGCTGTAGATTGAGATAGGTCTCGGCCTTTTCGACCAGCGGTGGGGTATTCATAGCCTGGGGGTTTTGCTTGTGATGCCGAACCGGACCTACGTGCTGCCGGTCGGGCTGGCGCTGGCCGGAGGAGCGAAGGGCGAGGCGCTGTAGCGGCTGGCTTCGCCGCTCTCCCGCTCGAGGAACGCCTCGGCGCATTGCGGCGAACACAGCACGAGCCGGTGGCCCTCGCGGTAGAGATGGCAAAACGCGGTGTTGCCGGGATCGCGGCCGCAGATCACGCAGGTTTCGGCGGCCACGGGCGAATCGGCACTCGAGACAGACGGGGCTGTGCTCATGGTTTTGTAAGGCGGATTACGCGGGCTCCGCAGCTTCGTCCGCCGGTCGGATTACGCCGGCGGTCTCGTGCAGTGGCTGACCAACAGGGTGACCACCAGAGATTCATGTTCGCGCGATGCCGCGATCGCTGCGCGTAGGCTACCCCCGGGCCACGGGATTGCTGGGCAACGATTGGCATTCGTTGCGCATCGCTTGGCGTCCGCTGCGCGCCGCCCGTCGCCCGCGCGCGGGGTTGATCATCCTGCCGATTTCGGCGGATTTGCCGCGGGCACCGCCGCACTGTCCGCCTGCTTCAGCCGCGCGAGTTCGAGCGGGTGCTCCTCGAGCATTTCGCGCTCGGACATCCGGCCGGTGAGCCACGAGAGGTTCATCGGGTACACGTCGGGATTGAAGATCACGAAATAGAAGTGCCACACGATGATCGCCAGGGTCGCGAGAATCGCCTCGTAGAAGTGAATGGTGCGCGAAATGTCGAAGCCCAGTTTCGTGAACAGGCCCATCGAGGTGTTCTCGAACCAGAGAATCGCACCGGTCACGCCCATCAGCACCGTGCCCCAGACCAACGCCCAGTATTCGGCTTTCTCGATGTAACTGAAGCGGCCAAACGCGGGTTTCGTCGGCGCGAGCCCGAGGTTGTACCGCAAGACCGCGAAAGGATCCGTCACGTCTCGCCAGCGCGGCAGCAGCGCCCGGAAGAGCTCCCGACCGGGCCGCGTGAAGCCGAGGTACCCGAGGTGCCATGCGCCCGCGACGATCATCACGACCCCGGCGACCCGGTGCACGAAGCTCCGCCACTCGAACGCACCCGCGCTTACGTTGCGGATCGCCACCACCCACCACGCTTCGGGATAGCGCAGCATGAACCCGGTGATCACCAGCAGGGCGAAGCTGACGACGAGCGTGCCGTGCTGCAACCGTTCGTGAACGGTCATCCGCACGTACAGTCGGTGCGCGACGTGTTCCTCCTCGATGAGGCCTTTCTGGAGGGCGAGCTTTCGCCGGATCTTTTTGACGAAATCCAGCAGGTTGTGGCCAAACATCCCGCCGACGACCGCAACAATGAGAAAGACATACAGCGTCGAGATGAGGTGGAGAATGGGAACGCTGCCACCGAGTCCCTTGCCCGCCTCCGGACTCACGTGCACGCGCCCCATGGTGAACCGTGTATTCGCACCGGGATGACACTGGCCGCACGTCTTCGCGAGGTTGGCCTTGTGCACGGTTGAAGTGGGATCGTCCTGCGACTTGATGCCGTGCGAGCTGTGGCAGCTCGCGCAATTCACGACCTCGACCGAGCCGCCGCGCACCGCCAGCCCGTGGTAGCTGTCGGCAAAGGTCTGGAACGCATGCGAGGCGATGCCGTATTTCTGCGTCAGCTTGAGCGAGGCGTGGCAGTCGGCGCAGACCTTCTGCGCGACATTGCTCGCATGAACGGGCGAGGTCGGATCCTTGTGGCCGCGGATGTCGTGCTCGCCGTGGCAGTCGGTGCACCCCGCGGAATCGAGATTGCCCTTGGCGAGCGCCACCGCGTGCACGCTCTCGGCAAATTCGCCGCCAACCACCTCGTGGCACTTCACGCAGGTCTCGGGCACGTGCAGCTTGTTGACGCGGGCGCCAGGCGACATCGCGCGGTTCATGTCGTGCGCCCCATGGCAGTCGACGCAGTTGGCGGCCTTCGCCTCGCCGCGGGCGAGGGCGGCGCCGTGCACGCTGCGGTCGAACGACGAGACGAACTTCACGCCGCGCAGCGCCTGGCCCGCCACCGTATCCTTGCCGACATGACAGGCCTCGCATTGCTTCGTCTGCGCCAGTTTCTGGGCCAGCGTGGCCGTCGCCGGCGCGTGCGGCGCAATCGGCTCGCGATGGCAGGTGAGGCAATCCGGCGCGTTCTTGTCCTTCGCCCCAAAGGCCCGGCCGTGCGCCGAGGCGTTGAAATGATCGCGCGCCTTCTCGTGACACTGGCCGCACGCCTGCGGCTGCGGGCCGTTTGCAAATGGGAAGGCCGTGGACTTGATCGGCGCGACATCGTGTTTGCCGTGGCAGGTCACGCACGACGTGTCCTCGCCGGCCGGCATCTCGGCGAACGCGAGTCGCGGGTGGAAGGCGTGCTTCTTCTTGCCCGTGCCCTCGTGGCACCCCGCGCAGTCCACCGTCGTCATCGGCTTGAGGTGCGGATTCTGATCGCCGTCGAATTTCTCGTGACAATCGATGCAGTCGAGGGACTTGTGCGCCGAGGCCGCCGTGACTTTTTCGTCGACGAACAGCGACAGCTTCACCCCGCCCTTCTTCATGGTGAGCTCGTGGTCGCTGTGACATTCGAGGCAGGCGGCGGTCGAGTTCGGCGGCGGGGTCGGCGGAGTGGCGGCCGCCGGCGGCTCGGCGCTGTGCAGCGCGGCAGCGGCGCTGAGCGCCACGGCGATCCCGAGCTGTCTCCGAACGGTTGAAGGTAAACGCATGTCAGCGGCCTGGGCCGAAAGGCATTGTAGTGCCACGGCTGTGACGGGCAGTGCATGGATTGACCAAAGCTCCGCGGCTATTGGCCGGAACGGTGATCTCGCCAACAAATGCGCAGTGGAATTGGCGGTGCGGGCCGGATTCGGAGCCGTCGAATCGCCCGCTGCCGCCGGGTTGCACGCCGCACGATTTCCCCGCGGAAATCAAGGGTACCAATTCATGCGCAGCTTTCGCCAAAGGCGCGGTAGCTCGACGGCGGCGAAACGAACATGCTTTCCCCGAACCACCCCGACCCCAAAATGTCCGAACTCCTCCAGCAGCCGCCGGTGGCGGGAATGGACGAGCGCGTCGTGCAGATCGAAGCGCGGCTCGCGCGGCTGGAGCTCCAACTCGGGCTCGAGGCCATGGGGCAGGTTGCCGCGCCACGCCGCGCTGCCGACGACCGCACGCCGGGCCCGGCGATGCCCATGGACGGGACCGCACAACCGGTGCGCCCGCCGCAGGAGGACACTTTGGAACTCGAGCTCGGCCAGAACTGGTTCGCGCGCGCGGGCATCCTCGCGCTCGCGGCCGGCGGCGCGTTCATGCTGACCCTGCCCTATCCGCAGCTTCCGCCGGCCTTGCCCACCATCGTCGGCGTCGCGGTGGCGACGGCGGTGTTTGCCACCACGAGGCTGCTCCCGCGGCCCTTCGAGGTGCTTTCCAGCTGCCTGCGCGTGGCGTCGATGGCGCTGCTGTATTTCGCCGTGCTGCGGCTGTTTTATTTCGGCGCGGTGCCGGCGTTGACCACCGACAGTTACTTTGGTCGCGGACTGCTGTTGGCCGCGGTGGCGCTCAACGTCGCGATTGGCTGGCAGCGGCGATCGGTCTGGTTGACGGGACTGGGCCTGGTCACCGGGTACACCACCGCGCTGGCGATCGGTTCCGGTGGATTCGTGCTCGGCGTGCTGTTCGCCCTGGCGCTTGCCGGGGTGCTGGCGGCGGCGAAACTGAAGGCGCCGGGCCTGGTGTTCGCCACGATTGTGCTGACGTTCGGCACCTACCTGGCGTGGGCATTCACCCACGGCGCTGCGACCGGCGCGCCGCGCATGGCGGCCTCGCCGGCCATCGCTCCGGCCGTCGCCCTCGCCTGCCTGCTCGTGCTCGCCGTCGCCCCGTTTGTCCACCGCGGCGAGGCCGCCCTGGAGACGCCGCTGCAAAATGTCACCGCGCTGGCCAACTGCGTGCTCGGGTACGCCGCGTTTTTCCTGCACACCATCGTCGCGTTCGGCCCGCAGTTTGCCCCGGCCAACATGGCGGCGTCCGGCCTGCTCCTCGGCCTGGCGGTGCTGTTCTGGACGCGGCGCCACAGCTATGTGGCGACCTTCCTGTATGCGATGGCGGGATACGTCGCGCTCAGCCTGGCCATCCTGAAGCTCTCGGCCCCGCCCAACGTGTTCGTCTGGCTGTCGCTGCAGTCCCTGCTGGTGATCGCGACCGCAATCGCGCTGCGCTCGCGCTTCATCGTGGTGGCGAACTTCGCGATCTATGTCGGCATCGTGCTCGCATACCTGGTGCTGAAGCAGCAGGAATCGGGCATCAGCATCGGCTTCGGCGTCGTGGCGCTGGTCAGCGCCCGGCTGCTCAACTGGCAGCAACACCGGCTCGAGTTGAAGACCGAGCTGATGCGCAACGCGTATCTGGTGAGTGGATTCGTGATGTTCCCCTATGGCCTGAACCACCTCGTGTCGTCGCGCCATGTGGCGCTCGCCTGGGTGGCGCTGGCCGTCGGGTACTACGCGCTCGGGCTGCTGGTGCGCAGCCCCAAGTATCGCTGGATGGGGCACGGCACGCTGCTGCTGACGGCGATTTACATGCTCACGATTGGCACGCGGAACTTCGAACCGGTTTACCGCGTGGTCTCGTTCCTGGTGCTCGGCACGGTGCTGCTGGTGGTTTCACTGGCGTTCACGCGCGTGCGGAACAAGTAGCGGAAACCAAACACGACGCATTCGATCCGCAGCCTACGTTCCATCGGGACGTCGCGGAACACGCCCGCCGCCTTGCCAACAGTCAGCCCATGGCCCGAATGGCGCCAAGATAAGCGGTGGAGATGGCGGGTGTCGGGTGATGGCGCCAGCCGTAGCGCGGTCAACCTGACCGCGCATTTCGAGCGAAATTCCCCCTCGGCAGTGGCGCGGTCAGACTTGTGCGCCCGCGGCGCATTGATCGCGCTACGTGAAAACATGACGAACAACATCGTCAACCTGGCGCCATTCACCCATGACCCCTTCGGCCTCGGCCCCTTGAGTCGGGGTGCGCAACCACGCGCGGCTCAGTTGCCGGCGACGGACGAGACCTGACCGGCGCCGGTGCGGCCCTGGGCGAGCGTGGCGGGGTGGATGTCGCCATTGCCGCCGCCGTGTGCGGGCGTCTCGTGGTCGCGGGGCAGGAAGAGCCGGACGAACAAGGTCAGAATAAGGAACGGCAGGATCAGCAGCCCGAGTCCAACCAGCCAGCCCTCCTGGCCGGCGAGTTCGAGTTTGAAGGTGGTGAATCCGCGCAGGCTCTTCGAGAAGAGCTGGCCGCCGATCACGACGTTCCAGCGCATCAGCAGCACGCCGGCGAGAATCAGCACGGCGCTGAAATAATAGATGCGCCGCCGGATGAAACTCGGAATCTGCCCGCCCATCAGCTGCGTCGCCCCGAGCGAAAGCAGCGGAATCAGCGTGCCGAGGAAGAGCTGGCCGACGAGCATCGTGTAGAAGAGCTTGCCCGCCGCGAGTTGCTTCAGGACGTGGATCGACTCGTCAGCCGAATACAGCCGGTGCAGCCAGTCGAGTCCCTCGACGGAGAAGTCGAGCAGCAGCGCATAGAACAGGAACTTGCCCATCGCATCGAGGCAGTCGTCGCAGGTGTCCTTCCGCCGCAGCCAGCTGAGCTCGTTGTAAATCACGACGCACAGCGCGATGCCGGAGACGATCGCGGAGAAGATGAAGATCACGGGCATGAGCACGTTGCCCCACCACGGGTTGGCCTTGATCGAGCCGAAGATGAAACCGACGTACCCGTGCAGCAGGAACGCCGAGGGGATGCCGATAATCGTGACGCCAATGCTCATCCGCTCGTCGAAGGCCAGCGCCCGCGGCGAGATGTCGTTCGCGCCCATCGTGAGCATCCGATAGAACAGCCCCTTCAGCCCGGCCTCGCTGCGGCCCCACCGCACGAAATCGTGCCGGTACTCGAGCCACAACTCCAGGAGGAGCACCGCCATCATGTACCAGGCGTAGACGAACCCGAACATCGCCATGGGCGACGAGAGGTGCGGCGTCATCATGACCTGCAGGCAGCGCTCCGGGTGACCGAGGTGCAGCAGCAATGGCAGCGGCGCGCAAATCAGGAAGGCCAGGGCGGTGAGCAACGCGAGCCGGTAGATCGGCGCGAGCGCGCTCACGTTGAACACGCGGACGAGCGACGCCATGATGAAGGCGCCCGCCACGAGCCCGGTGATGTACGGGTAGATGACGATGAGCACGCTCCAGAGAATGTTCGTCTCGTTGGGATAGGCGTAGCCCTCGACGTGATTCAGCACGGTATGAGCATCCGCGCCGAGTTGGGTGAGATTCACGACGTCCATGCTACCTGACCTCCTTATCGATGTTGGCGTAGAGCACGCGCGGTTCGGTCCCGAGGTGCGGCTTCAGCGTGAAGACCTTGTTCTTCTTGATGAACTCCTGCAGCGGATCGTTCTCCGTCGGGTTCTTCAGGTCGCCGAAGATGCGCGCCTGGGTCGGGCAAACCTCCGCGCAGGCCGGCTTCAGGCCGCGGGTGATCCGGTGATAGCACAACGTGCACTTTTCCGCGGTGTGCGTTTCCGGGTTCATGAAACGGCAGCCGTACGGGCACGCCTGGATGCAGAACCCACAGCCGATGCAGTAGGTCGGGTCGACCAGGACGACGCCGTCCGGCGTGTCGAAGGTCGCGCCCACCGGGCAGGCCTGCGCGCACGGCGAGTGTTCGCACAGGTTGCAGAGTTTCGGCACGAAGAACGCCTTCAGGATATCCTGCCTGGGCACGAGGCTCGGCGGAAAGCCGCCCTGCCCGCCATTCGGCGAATCGACGACCACATCACCGCGCAGCGCGGCATTGCTGCCCGGCTTCTTGATGATATATCTTTCGACCCAGGTGCGGAAATAACTGGCTCCGCGCGGCACGCCGTTCTCGGCCTTGCACGCCTCGGCGCAGGTGCCGCAGCCGATGCAGCGATCGACGTCGATGCACATCAGCCAGTGGTGTTTCGTCGGATCGTACCCCTCGGGGGTCTTGGCCGACGCGAAGACGTGTTTTACCGCGGTCTTCGCCGCTTGGGCGATGGGCCGGGTGGCCAGCCACCCGATGCCACCGGTCAGGAGCGCGAGCAGGCTGCGCCGTGAGCAGGAGTTTTTCATGGCGATTTGTTCGGCTGATGCGGCAGATGACATTCGATGCAGCGATCGCCGGGGTAGTGTTCGATCGTCACGATTTGTTTGTGCCGCGGCGGTCGCGCCGGATCGGACAGATGGCAACGCAGGCACGTGTTGTCGGTGAGCTTCACGGTGGCAACGTCCGGGTCCCGCGCATGCGCCCGCGTCGGCCCGTGGCACGATTCGCACGAGATCGTCTTGTGACCCTTCGTCGCCTTTCCACTGACATCGTCGTGGCACTCGTTACAGGCCTTGGCGCCCGCATAGAGCGGCGTACGACTGGCCGTCTCCTCCAGCGCGGCCCCGCGGTAGTGGCCGTAGCGGCCGAAGGTCGCGGGCGTGAGCAGCGCGCGGGCGACCCCGTAGGTCGCGACGATGGCGATCGTGAGCAGAACCAGCCGGAGAACTTGAGGCGGCATCCGTTGCATGACAGGAAGGATTGGCGGTGGCTATGCGACCGGGGCGCGCGCCAGCGCACGCACCGGTTGACCAGCCCTCGCATCGAATATTATCGGGGACGTCTGACGGGTAACTGTTCGGGCACTCCAAAGAGAGCGCCCTAGCCGGCAGTATGGAAAAAATCCGCCCGCGCTGCTCGGCGCATTTTGGCCAGCCCGGCGCATTTCTTGCAGGAAGGGCTCGTCGCGCCCATGTATCCTTATTACGGATTCACAGGCGCCGGCCCGCCGCGCGCGAAGACGCTGGCACCAAACCGGGGGTCAGACGAGAATGGCCCCAGGTCAGGGAAGATTTTCGTCAGGTTCCCGCGTGGCGCGGTCAACCTGACCGCGCCTCCGCCGACCGAAATTTTCGCCCGCCATGCGCGGTCAGGTTGACCGCGCTACGGCCGCTTGGCTTGGCCCCATTCGGGTCACACGATGGTCTCGGTCTTCGCGTCCCAGCGCACTTCGCGTTTCCGGCGATAGGATTCGACGCTCATCAGCAGCGTGGCGACTTCGATGAACGCCTCGTCGATGTGGCACTTCGGCCGGCCGCGCGTGCGGACGCACTGCAGGAAGTCCTCCATGTGCGTTGGCCACTTTTCGGCCTTCGCGCGATCGAACGTGTAGGTCGCCTCCGGCATCCGGCCCATGTGCGGAAAGGCGGGACCGTCCGGGTAGATCCAGAAGCGATTGGCGTCCTGCCCGATGCCGTTGAAGATCAGCCGGCCTTCGCGGCCGAGGTATTCCGGCGGCTGCTGGCGGCCCGAGTTCATGCAACCCTCGAAGTTCACCGAGCAGTTCTGTTTCTCGAAACGATACGCGGCCGTCCAGGTGTCCGGCACTTCCCGGTCGTCCTGGTAATACGCGTTCAAGCCGGCGCACATGCACGTGTCCGGAATGCCCCAGCCCAGCACGCACTGCACATGATCCATCTCGTGCGAAAGCAGGTCGCCGGCCTGACCCGTGCCGTACGGCCAATAACACCGCCAGTGCCAGAAATGACGCTCGTTGAAATCGATCTTCGGCTGCTGCCCCAGCCATTTGCTCCAGTCGAGTTGCTTGATGACGTCCTTCGGATTCGGGCGCTCCCACTGCGTGTAGTATCCGTACCACCGCCACGGCGCCTTTTCCTTCGAGCCGTTGAAGAACCGGCCGACGTGAATCATCGTCACCGGCCCAATGCGGCCCTCGCGCATGATGCGGCCCGCCTCGGCCGTCGCCGGCAGCTGCCGGCCCTGGTGGCCAAGCTGAAACACCGCGCCCGATTTCTTCACGGCGTCGCGCATCCGCTTCGCGCTCGCAATCGAAGTCGTGAGGCCTTTCTCGCAATACACCGCTTTGCCCGCGGCCACGGCGTCCAGCACCATTCTCTCGTGCCAATGATCGGGCGTGGCGATCACCACCGCCTCGACCTTCGGGTCGGACAGCAGGTCGTGGTAGTCGGCGTACCGCTTCACCTCGGGATTGCCGCACGCCTCGGCCCCCCGCTGCAGGTGCGGAGCATAGACATCGCAAATCGCAACCACCTTTGCCTCCGGAATCGCGCCGGTGTAGCGGATGAGATCCCAACCGCGGGTACCGAGGCCAATGTGGCCAATGCGAACCGGATCCTTGGTTGGATCGGCGCCGCGCAAAATCGCGGGAGCAGCGGCGGCGGCTAGGGTGGCCGTCGCGAGAAAATCGCGACGCGTGAGCGAGGCTGGCGTATTCATCGTTGAGCTGGAGATGGCGCGCGGACCGGCGCGGATGAAATTACAAGCCGACCGCCACCCCAGGGCAACGTCGATCCGCGCGTTCGCCTTTGGCCGCGCCCGGCTCCGCGGCCCGCGGTCGCTATTTCGCCGGCGCCGGCGCGGCGCGCAGCGAAAACGTCGCCCGGCGCGTCGAAAACGAATCGTTACCCGAGAAAACCAGCCAGGCGCTGCGGCCATCCTCGCTCATCCATTTCGTCGGAAAGCTGCTGCTCTCGCACGGGCCGACGTCCCATTCCTCTGTATAATACACTGTCGTCCACGGGCCCCACGGCTCCGGCGCGTCGTAGATCCCGAACCCGCCCTGAAACCGCATGCCCTGCGGATGCTGGCTGTGCGGCAGGATCTGGCACCAGAGGTAGCGGCGCAGTCCGGCATCCCACGTCACGCCGCCGCGATAGCAATTGCCCCGATGCGTGAACACCGCCCCGCGCCGCGCGATTTCGTTCGACCAGGTGGGCTGGCCCGCCGGGTCGAGCGCGACGAAGTATTCGTACGCCGGCTGCTCGGTGACTCGATTCTTCGGCACGCGGGCCAGCACCATGCGATCGGCGGCCGCGTAGGCGCTGTCCGAGTCGAACGAATACACGTACACGAAATCGTCCCGCGCCCCGGCGTAGTTTCGCCCGAAATTCAGAAACGTCGGGCAGCCGAAACTCGTGGTGAACTTCCAGTCCGCCCACGTCCAGCTGGCCCCGTGATCCCGCGACCAGGCCAGTTGCGCATTGTCGAGATTGCGGGCGAGCAGGTAGAGCACGCCGTCGACCATCAGGATTCCGCTCGCCTTCCGGCCCGAGCGGCCGTCGCCCCGGAAGTCACCGTTCTGCGCCGGGAAATTCATGCCCTGGAAATCCGGCGGCAGACCCGTCACGCGCGCGAACCCGATGCTGAGCTTTTTCGGCACGAACGGCTCGAAGCCGTTGCCGTCGCCGTACGCCGTGTACAACGCGTCGTCGTCCGCCCACGTCAGCGGCCAGTTGTCGCTGCCCGCCGCCCGCCGCCGGATTTCCGCCGCCGGCGCCCACCTGACGCCCTCGATGACCTGGCTTCGTGGATACGGTGCGCCCGTCGGCTTGATGTCGGAACCGTGGCCGCCCGGCCCGGCGCGCGTGGCGAGCGCGATCGGCTCGAAGAACGGCTTGAGCACGTCGTAGTGCTCGGTCGAAGGGCGGGCCCAGGACTGGCCCGCGCGGGCCGCGACCAGGTCGAGGCTCGGCACGACGAGGATCAGGCTGTCGTAAAGTCCCCACGACCAGAACGCATCCCGCGGCAGCGCGGGAATCGTGCCGTCGCCATTGTTCCACCAGAGCAACCCGTAGTGGTCGGACGCGTTGCCGTGCGCCTCATCGTGCTCCGGCAGGCCGAGCAACTCCGGCTGCGGGCGACGCGCCAGCCGCACGAATTCGGCGGAGATGATCTGCCGGTCCCGCCATCGGCCTTCCTGCAGGTAGAGGTAGCCGATCCGCGCCATCGCCCCGACGTTCGCGGAGAATCCAGAGCCGAATTCGCGTCGCTTCACCCCGGCGATTTCCTTCGGGCGATACGCGTGCTCGCGCCACCTGATATCCTGCGCGCCGATCCCGATCGGCGTGAACACGCGCTCGAACATCACGTCGCGCAGATCCCGTCCATAGATTAATGTCAGGCATTCCGCCAGCCAGTTGGGCCCCGCATCGCTGTAGAACCATTTGGTGCCCGGCGCGAACAGCAGCTTGCCGTAACCGCCGGGTTTCTCGAAGCCCGCCGTCTGCGTCGCAAGGTGCCGCAACGTGATCTTTTCGATCCAGCCCGTCTCGCGATTGCTTTCGGGCGGAAGGCCGAGGGTCGGCTGATACTGCACCGCGGCGTCGTCGAGCTTCACCTTGCCGTCCTGCAGCGCCAACCCGAGCAGCGTCACGCCGATCGCCTTCGAGGAGGATTTCAGATCGTAGAGGGTCGCGGGATCGCCCCACGCCATCGCGATCTTGCCGTGCCGGAGGATTACGCCCGAGCCGCCGCCGGTCAGCGCATAGTCGCGGGCCTGCTGCAGTCGCGCCTCGGCCAGACCGACTTCGCTCGGTCGCGCCTTCGGCCATTCCGCTCCGGGAAATTCCGCGGCGGAAACCGCGGACGCGAGGCCGAGCACCGTTGCGATCCCCACTCGCGCGAGGTTGGCCCGGCCCGAGCCGCCGCGGCCGAAACCGTGGGGCGGCAGGCTGCGCGTGATGCAGCGGAGGCGGCGGGCGACTGTAAGCATGCGATGGCGACTCCGATGGCGCGGAACGTTGTCGGAGACAACCCGCGAATGACGAACGCGGCTGCGGGGGCGCATCTCACTCTCGTGCAATGGGGACTTTGTGCGACGGTAGGGCGCGACCGCTGGCCGCGCCGTCCGTCCGAGAGCATGTAGTTCGCGGCGGGACCAGCGGTCCCGCCCTACCTGCAAGAAACTGAGATGAGCCCGAGCGCCGCCTTCCACCCGGCACAGCCGCCGCCAGTCGACCACCGTGACCAGCAACGCGTGCGGGCGTAATCGCTCTACTCGTACAAAAAAGCCGCCGATTCTGCACGCTCGAATCGACGACGCCGATCGATCGCAGCGGCGCCTTCTACCAGTGCACCGCCAGCTAATAGCTTTCGCCCGAGGCGCGCCCACGCGCGGTTCGGATCGTCTTTCCGCCCGGTTCAGCCAGGGTGCGATTGCACCGCGAATTTCCAAAAACAGCCCTGAAGAAAACAATGCATCGGTCCCTCCCGGAGTGTCGAAACGTTCGCGCCGAAATCCTTGGCGAGACTGCGATCGATCATCGGCTTTGTTTACGCTAAGCGCTTCCGCCATCGCGCTGTTCGTCGCGATTGTGGCGGTCTCGGCCGTCGTTCAGGCCCTGACCGGATTCGGGTTTGCACTTTGCGCGCTCGCATTGCTCGCGTGCTGGATGGATGTGCGCGACGCCGCGGTTCTCCTGTGCCCGGCGGGCTTGACGGTGAACGCCCTGCTCTTTTATCGGCTGCGGCGGCAGTTTCGTTGGAGCGGCTTGATCCCGCTGCTGGTCGCGAGCCTGGTCGGGCTGCCCTTCGGCACCTTGCTGCTCTTTCATGCGAGTCCGCGGCTCCTCGAAGGCCTGCTGGTCGCGCTCATGGCGTTCGCCGCGCTCCAGGGTTTCGTGAACGACCGGTCCCGCGGTGAGCGCCGCCTCTGGCATCCCATCGCGGCAGGCGTGCCCTGCGGTTTTTGCGGCGGCGTGCTCTCCGGCGCGTTCGGCACCGGCGGACCGCCCGTCGTGAGTTACCTGCTCAACCGCCAGCTCAACCGCTTCCGTTACATCGCCTCGACTCAGGCGCTTCTGGGCATCGTGTCGTCAGTTCGACTCGTCCAATTCATCTACCTCGGCCGACTCACGACCGAACACGCTTCGCTGGTCATGTTCTCGATTGCGTCGGTGCTCATCGGCTCGGCGGTCGGGATCACTTTGCTGCAACGCTGCTCCGACCGATCCGCGCGGCGCGCCGTGCTCTGGTTCCTGCTGGTCGGCGCACTCGGCCACGCGTTTCGGATCTAGAGGGCGTCGAAAAAGGCAGGGCGCGACCGCTGGGCGCGCCGTCGTTCGTGCGCTACGCCGAGGTAAGATCGCGGCGGGCCCAGCGGTCCCGCCCTACCCTCCGAAACTTTTTCGACGCCCTCCCGGAGGTTATCCGAAACCCGAGTATTCGCGCCGCGTCTCGGCGGCGGCAGCCGGGCACACCATCCGCGGCGCCTACGCGGTTTCCGCGCAGCGATGGCCAAAACATGCGGAGTCACGTCGCGCCGCGGCCGGTACTCTGGCGCCTCTCCGCGACGGGCCATGCCTGCCGACCCCATCCATGAGAAAGACCCCGAGCACTGCGTCGTCCAGCCGATCAACGCTTCAATCGAACCCTTCCCGCCCTGAGTTTCCGCGGCAGCCGCATCGGGTGCGACTTCAACTCCGGGTCGAACTCCTCGGCGCCGCCCTGCTCGCCGCGAGCTGCGCGTTGCTGTCCGCGCAGACGGCGCCGACGCCCACCGCCCAGACCGTGATTCGCGACACGGCCTGGACCAACGACGTCATCACGGTCATTTCGCCCGGTGCACGCTCGGGCAAGTGCTCCGCGCGGCTGGCGAACATTTCGGTCCGCGCGCAAGCCGGCACGGGAGCCAACAGCATTATCGCGGGCGCGAACGTCCAGGGCACGGGCAGCCTGCCCGTGCTGGTCCGCGCAATCGGGCCCGGCCTCGCCCAATTCGGCGTCAGCGGCTATCTGCGCAACGTCAACCTCGACATCTATCGCGGCGCGTCGCTCCTGGCGCAGACCAACACGACGGCGACGGGGATTGCGGCCGCGTCGACGTACGTCGGATCCTTCCCGCTGCTCGAACGCCCGGGCAGCACCGGCGGTGATGCCGCGCTTGCGGGCCAGATTTCGCCGGGCCCCGTCTCCGCCTACTGCAGCCCGGTCTCCGGCGCCGCCGGCATCGGGCTGCTCGAGTTCTACGACGCCACCACGGTGGCGGCCGCGGGTTCGCCTCGCTTCGTCAATCTCTCCGCACGCGCACGCGTCGAACCCGGCGACGGACTGATCGTGGTCGGCTTCGTCGTCGCGGGCGAAGGCAACCTCACGCTCCTGCTCCGCGGGGTCGGCCCGAGCCTCGGGCAGTTCGGACTCGGCGACACGCTGCGCGATCCGACGATCGAGTTGTACCACGGCGCCACGCGGGTCGCCGCGAACAACGACTGGCGGACGGGCGATCCGGCGGAGGTGAAACGCGTCGACGATGCCCGGCTCGCCGTCGGCGCGTTCGGCCTGGCGAGTTCGAGCGATGCCGCGATGCTCGTCACGCTCCCGGCCGGCACCTACACGCTGCAGGTGCGCGGCAACGCCAATGAAAGCGGCGTCGCACTGGCCGAAATCTACGAGGTCGCGCGCTCGAACCTCGATCCGCCACCGGCGCAGATCCAGCTCCCGGTCGGCACCGACCTCCGGTTTGCCGATGTCGGCAACACCGCACTGGGCGAATGGCGGGCGGAAATCGCGGCCACGCCGTCGCAGTGGAATTCCGGCGCGCCCCTCAATCTGCAGGCGACGCTGCGGCTGAGCAACGCGTACCTCGACGCGCTCAAGGCAAAGGCGATTATCCCGGATTCGTTCGTGCTGCTCCTGACGGCCGAGCGGATCTTCGATGCGGATGGGAATATTCATTTGCCGAGCGACGAGCGCATGTCGTCGCTGCTCACGCCGACCGGGCTGGCGATCGAGGGCGGCGTGCAAGGCGCGGTCACGACGCGGTTCGGCTACCGGTTTCGCACGCCCGTCGATGAATTGATCACGGTCCCGCTCGCCGCGACCCAACCAACCGAATCCGGCCGCACGATCACCTTCAACGTGGCGACGCGGCTGCCGGGCGATTTGCCGCCGGGCGTGTATCGGCTGCGCCTGGACTACGGCACCGCGGTGAAAACCCGCCGTTACAATCTCAACGCCGAGAGCTTCGCGTTGCGCGGCTTCCCCAAGGGGCCGGCCGATTCGGTCACTTACTCGCCGCCCATCCTGGCCAGCGGCCAACACATCAGCGGACGCAACGTCGACGCCGCCACGATCAAGCCGCGCGTGCCGTGGGCCTTGCTCAACGCGTACAACTCGAACGGTTATCGCGGCGTCGTGGCCGACGAGGACCGGGCGACCTTCGCCCTCTCCGCGCGCAACCTCATCCAGGACGACGTGATCCTGCCGCGGTTCAGCGAGACCAGCACCACCAGCGTCCTGACCTATTCGCTCGAGCCGCAATTCCCGACCGACACCATCTTCGAGCGTCAGAATATTCCCTGGGACTCCACCAAGGGCGAGCTGACGATCCAGATTACGCAGCCGGACGGCAAGCTGGTCGATTTGGGCACCGCGCCGTTTGTCGCGAAATCCGGCAGCTGGCCCACGACGCGCAACGCCAAGTTCACGCAGTGGAAACCGCCGATGTATGGACAGTACACCGTGCGCGCGACGGGCTGGACGCAGGACATCTGGGGCAATCGCTATGCCGGCGGCGGCACCTACCGGTTCTGGATCGCCAAGCGGATGACGCTCGCGACCGCGACGTTCCAGGGCCAGGCGTATCCGGTCGGCAACCGCTATGGCCGCGACATCGGTTTTTCACCGGCGGTCCCGGCCGATGTCACCGTGACGGCCTCGTTACTCGTCAACTCCGACCCGGCCAACGTGCGGACGGTCACCTATTCCGGCAAGGCAACGGCGGGCGGGGTTTTCGGTGCGGCGCAAGGCATGAAGCCGCTCAACTTCGACGCGCCCGGCGAGTACATGGCGCATGTGTCCGCGAAGTACACCGATGCCGATGGCCACCTCTGGGTGCAATCGATGCGGCACGCCGGCGTAATCTATCCCACCGATTCGCCCATCGTGGCGCACGGCAAGATGCTGAAGGCGCAGGACAAGCTCGTCGACCGCGGCGAAACTCGCGTCGAAGGCTGGGTGGATACGCAGAACGACATCCAACACCTCGAGCACATCGACTTTCCCTACAACGCCGGCGACGTGCTGCTCATCGCGACCGAGCGGCAATCGGCCAACAAGATCGAGCCGGTGCTGAGCTGGGCGTACAAGACCAATCCGGCGCCGTACGATTCCAAGATTCAGTCGATCGGCTTGTCGAACGTCCGGATCCAGACGGCGAACGGCTACTCGCCGCACCTTTTCCCGGAATACATCACGGACCTGCAGTATTTCTACGCGGCGGCGCCGCGGCCCGGGTTCATGGGCCGTTTCCTCGTGAGCGAGGACGGCGTGCGCGCGCCGTACTGGCATCTGAGCCCGCAAAGTTTCGGCGGGCAAATCGGCACCTCGAGCAACGGCGACGCGCCCGGGGAAATCTACCGGCTGATCGGCGGCGTGGTGCTGCGCAACCAGGGGCAGCCGCCGCTGTACGCGGGTTACATGGCGAATGCGTTCACCCTGCCCGCCGGCAGCAAGAACAATCGCGTGATCGCGCCGGGCAGCGAGGACATCGCCGGCTCGACCGGCGAAAAGGCGCGGGTGTTTCTCGCGATGAACGCGCGGCCCGGCATGGTCTACAACCAGGGCGTGACGTTCACGCCGGCGTTTCAAATCGATCCGATGCTGCCGGTGAGCATGAAGTTCACCCTGAACTACCCCGACGGACGCCAGGCGACGGTGCAAGGGGTCGGCGACGCGAGCGGGTCATGGGCCGGTTCGCCCGCGTACACGCTCGATGCGCCGGGCGTGTACCGTTACACCGTCGATGCCGACTGGAACGGTTATAAGGGACTCGTGCCCGGGCTGCCGAAGGAGGGCGGCATGATGTTCGTCATCGAGGCGGACCGGCCGGCGAACGCGCCGACGTTGAAATTCGACCTGCCGCCGCTTTCGAAGTTCGATGCGGCGAAAGGCACGAAGTTCACGGGCACGACCACCGCGGCGACTGTCCACTACGCCGCGGTGATGCCCGGGACGGTGCTGGCGCAGGGAGCGCTGCCGGTCACGAATGGGAAGTTTGAATACACTTTCGATCCGGCGGCCATCGCCAGAATCGCGCCGACCTACGAGACGGTCAACCTCACCTACAAACTGCCGGAGGTCGGCCGCGTGGTGCACTTCACGTTCTTCTCCCAGGAAAAAGCGGCCGATGGAAAAGCGTATTGGTCTTTCGTGCGGCTGATCATTCGCGGCAACACGGTCCATTACACGCGATAGGCCGGATGTTTCCTGGAACCGCGGCGCCCGCGCCGCGTCTGCCTCGAATACCAATTGCGGCGCGCTCTTGGACTACGGTGGGGCTGGCTCTCCGAGCCGGCCTGAGTTTCGACGTGAAATCATTCTGCAATCCAGGCCAGTTCGGAGAACCGGCCCCACCAAGAGTCCAATCGAATCCCGCAATTCCCGGCTGGCAGTTGCGTCGGGATCGCGTTGGGTTGGAATTCCCATGAACAGCCATCCTACCCCACCCCTTGACCCGCATGCTGGGCCGCCCCGCAGAATCCGCCCGTCGCTTCGTCACCGCTTCAGCCCGCGCACCGCGGCGGCAGTCGCGGCACTCGTCGTAACGCTCGCCCTCCCCGCGGCAACCGCGCAGCAGCCGGCGGCAAAAGCCAAAGCCGAGCCTCCGCCGGCGCCCGGCTCGCTCACGTTCAATACCGTGATCACGAAGCTGAAGGCCGGGCAGAAAATCTTCTGCAACACGATCACCGAGCCCGACCTCGAGGCGGCCAGGAAAGCGTGCGAAGGCCAGGATTACATCTGGATCGAGATGCAGCACAGCACGCTCACGTGGCGTGAAACGCAGAACCTGATCGAGGTGATCGCGAAAGCCGGCTGCATCCCGTTCGTGCGCGTGCCGTCGGCGAACGTCGGCGACATCCAGAAGGCGACCGATGCCGGCGCGCTCGGGATCATCGTGCCGATGGTCTCCACGGTCGAGGAGGCCCGCAACGCCGTCCTGTTCGCGAAGTTTCCCATCGGCAATCGCGAGAGTCCGAACACGAAACCGTGGGGCCATCGCAGTTCGGGCAGCAACCGCGCCGCCGCCATTTGGGGCCGGGGTTACGCCACCAATGCCAACAACAATATTATGATCATGATCCAGATGGAAAATCCGGCCGGCGTAGGCATGATCGATACCATCCTCGACGAGGTCGAGGGCATCGACATCGTCATGGTCGCGAGCAACGATTTCGGCATTCAGGCCGGCGACCGCGACGGCTCGCCCACCTACAACGCCCGCGAGGAAATCGTCCGCAAATCCGTGCTCGCCCACGGCAAGGTGCTGGCCGGTCCCTCGAGCTGGCAAAACCGCCCTGGTTACACGCTGTTCCAGGGGCGGAAGTCCGCCACCACGACCGGCTACGAGACCCGGTAAACACGACGTCATCATCGATTGCACCTACCTGGAGGGCCCGCCTCCGTGCGGGCCGCGGACGACACGGAGGTCGTCCCTCCAAGTACGTGCAATTATTAATGACGCTTTGTATAGCTCCATCAGCCCGCAACCGCGTTCATTTCGGCGCATCCGCCCATCGTTCAAAGCGACTCAATCATGAAACTGGCTTCCTCCGCCCTCCTCCCGCTGGTGGTCATCGCGAACTGGTTCGTGCTGTCCGGCGCGCAGGCCGCCGCCGCACGTCCACCGAACGTGGTCGTGATCCTCACCGACGATCAGGGCTTTGCTGACATAAGTTTCAATCCGCACCATCCGCCGGAAGTCGCCACGCCGCACATGGACGCGCTCGCCCGCGAAGGCGTGTGGTTCAGCCAGGCCTACATCACGGGCAACGTGTGCTCGCCCACCCGTGCCGGCCTGCTCACCGGCCGTTATCAGCAGCGCGCGGGAGTGTACACGGCGGGCGAAGGCGGCACGGGCATGGCATTGTCGGAAAAAACCTTCCCGCGCTTCCTGAAACCCGCCGGCTACGTGAGCGGCGCGTACGGCAAGTGGCACGCCGGCCTCACGCTGGAGCAGAGTCCCGTCGGCCGCGGGTTCGACGAGTGGTACGGTTTTCTCGGGCGCGGCGCCCACGATTACTTCGATCTCGCGCAGAAGGATCCGGACAACGGCCCGATGTATCGGAACGGGAAGGAAATCAAGGACGAGGGCTACATGACCACGCGGCTCACCGACGAAGCGGTGGCGTTCATCCGCCACCACAAGTCACAGCCGTTCTACATTCATCTTGCGTACAACGCGGTCCACTCGCCCGCGCAGGCGCCAGCCGAGGACCTCGCGCGCATCCGCCGCCAGTTTCCCGGCCTGCGTGAAAGCCGCGTGGTGCTGATGGCGATGCTGTACCACCTCGACCTCGGCGTCGGCCAGGTGGTCGCCACGCTCAAGCAGGAAGGCGTGTGGGAGAACACACTGCTGTTCTTCCTGACCGACAATGGCGGCGCAAAAGCGACGGATGCCATCAACACGCCGTTGCGCGGCTTCAAGCAACAGAACTACGAGGGCGGGATTCGCACGCCGTTCATCGTGTCCTGGCCGGCGGGGTTCAAGGGCGGCCGGAAAATCGATACGCCCATCAACTCGCTCGACATCCTGCCCACCGCGCTCGACGCGGCCGGCGTGGCCCGGCCGACCGACAAGCCGTTCGACGGCGAAAGCCTGCTGCCGTTGCTCACCGGCAAATCACCGCAGCACCGCGACACGTTCTATTGGAGCGAAGGCGGCGATGCGGGCGGCTGGGCCGTTCGTTCCGGTGACTGGAAACTCGTGACGCAGCGGAACCAGGTGAAGCCCGAGCTCTTCAACTTGAAGGACGATCCGGAGGAGAAAACCGATTTGACCGCGCAACAGCCGCAGCGCGTGGCGGAACTCGGCCGGCTCTACAACACGTGGCTCGATCAGATGGCCGAGCCGATGAGCGGCGCGCCGAAGCGATTCACCGGCGAGCCCGGCCGCAAGAAGAAGAAGCAGCGCGACACGGACTCGGAGGGTCCGGCCGCCGGGAAGAAGAAAAAGAAGAAGGACGTCGACTGAGAGGCTTCGCCTCGGACCAGAGACCAAGGACCAGGGACCCGAATGGCACCAAGTTAACGGAGATTCTCGTCATGTTCTCGCGTAGCGCGGTCAACCTGACCGCGGCACCATTGACCCGGAGTTTTGCCCGAAATGCGCGGCCAGGTTGGCCGCGCTACGGCTCGTGCGACCAGCCGACTCCAGCGATTTCCGCCGCTTAACTTGGCGCCATTCACCAGAAACCCGAAACCAAAAACCCTCTGGCAAAAACTTGACCCTGTTTGTCGGCGGCGAAGCACGTCGCGATTCACCCGCCGGCAGGCATGATTTGGCCAGCGCTCTTTTCCGCATGAAATCGATTATCTTGTGTTCATTGCTCCTCGCGGCGCTGGGCCGTGGTTTCGCGGCTGCGCCGCCGCCCAACGTCGTGTTTGTGCTCGCCGACGACATGGGCTACGGCGACCCCGGCTGCTACAATCCGCATTCCAAGATTCCCACGCCGAACATCGATCGGCTCGCCCGCGAAGGGCTGCGGTTCACCGATGCCCACGCGGCCGGCGCGTTGTGCCATCCGTCGCGCTACGGCCTGCTGACCGGTTCGTATCCGTTTCGCACCGACGTTTCCCTCTGGCCGAAGCAGCCGCTGATCAGGGAAGGCCAGATGACGATCGCGTCGCTGCTGCGCTCCGGCGGCTATCACACCGCGATGGTGGGAAAATGGCACCTCGGTTTCGCGGAGCACGGTTACGACCAGCCCTTGCCCGGCGGGCCGGTGGACCGTGGCTTCGAGCGGTTCTTCGGGTTTCGCGCGTCCACGGACATTCCGCCGTATTTCTACATCGAGGGCAACCGAGCCGTCGCCCCGCCCACGGCGACAATCGCCGGCAGCGCGGCACACCCGAGCCTGGGGTTCTCGCCCATCCAAGGTGAATTCTGGCGGGCAGGTGGAATCTCGCCGGGACTCGAACTCAAGGATGTTCTGCCGCGGCTCGCCACCGAAGCGGTCGGAGTCATCACGGATCATGCCCGCAATCACCGCAGCCAGCCGCTCTTCCTCTATTTCGCGGCGACCGGTCCGCACACGCCTTGGCTGCCCGCGCCCGAATTCAAGGGTCGGAGCGGTGTCGGGCCGTACGGCGATTTCACCATGATGGTCGATGCCATGATCGGCCGTGTGCTCCAGGCGCTCGATGATGCCAAATTGACCGAAAACACCCTCGTGATCTTTTCCTCCGACAACGGGCCGGTGTGGTATCCCGACGACGTCAAGCGCACCGGCCACGATTCGACCGGCGGGCTGCGCGGCATGAAGTCGTCGAACTGGGAAGCGGGCCACCGCATGCCGTTCATCGTCCGCTGGCCGGGCAAGACGAGACCCGGCACCACGACGGCGCAGACCATCTGTTTCACCGATGTGCTGGCCACGCTGGCCGCGCTGCTCGAACGCCCCTTGCCCGACGATGCCGGTCCGGACAGCTTCAGCTTCCTGCCGGTGTTGCTCGGGCAGCAGAGGGAGGACGCACCCGTCCGGCCGAATCTGGTGGTGGGCCGCTCGCTGCGCATCGGTCCGTGGAAATGGATTGAAGGTCGCGAGCCCTTGACGTTCGGCGTGCCCAAGGCCGGCACGTATCCGGAAAGCAACGAACCGCCGGGTCAGCTCTACCATCTCGCGGAGGATCCGCACGAAACCACCAATCTCGCCGCCAAACGACCGGACAAAGTCGCGGAAATGAAAGCGGCGTTTGCAAAGATTCAGGCCGGCCGCCGGACGCGATAGCAGGGGCCAACGATTCCCGTCAGCGCGAGCCGCGCGTAGCACGCACCTGCTAAACGCGACGCCACCTGGCTGGAAAAATTCGGAAGAGTGCCCGCGAATCACGCGAATTGGCGCGAATTTCAGAGGGGAAGGCGGATTTCGCATTCCTGGAGGGACGACCTCCGTGTCGTCCACGGCCCGCACAGAGGCGGGCCCTCCATGCTGATCCTGAGCGAAGGCAAAATATCGGCACCGCGTACGACGGGCGCAAACGTGAGTTGGCGCAGATTGCGGCGAATCTCGCTACGGCGGCGGGATGCGCAGCGCCGGCTTCAGCGTCCAGGCCTGCAGCCGCGCGACCTCCATCACCTTTGGCGCGCGAAACCCTTCCGGGTGAATCACCCAGCCGCCGAACAGGCCCGGCGTATCAGCGGCAATGTGACGCTCGGTGGCGAGGCCGGCGTTGCGGCCGAAATTGAACTTCGTGTCCGCGGTCCAGGCCGGCCGGTCCGGCGCTTCCGCCAGCGCGCTCGCCAGCCCAACCACAAAAGCCGCGGGCGAGACCGGATTCGAGCCGACAAACACCCGCGCCGGCACGCGCCGATGCACCGCGAGATAGTTCGCCACGTCCCGCACGGCATCGCGCGTCGCGAGGCCATCAGCGGTGACCTGACGCGTGGGGCCGACTGCTTCGTCCGGCCCGAGCAGTCCGCCGAGTCGGGCGGGAAACGCGAGCGAGGGCTGGTTCCATGCCGCCGCGGCGGCGCGGATCGTGAGCTCGAATTGATCGGCCACCGAGTACACGCGGCCGCCCATCTCCTGGTAATCCAGTTCCGTCGCATCGCGTAGCCGGCGGCAAAGTTCGCGCCAGTCCGTTTCAGTCGCCCCGGCCGTGCGGGTGCTGTCCGGGTAAATCGACGGCAGGTCCGCCGCCGTAATCCAGTGCACGCCGGGCAGCGCGCGAATATGATCGATGTACGCGCCGAACCGCTCGAACGCGCCGTCGGTTTCCTCCGCGGTCCGCAGGGGCGGCGGCCGCCAGCGCTCGCGCGGCGGATTGGCCCCGCGCGCGAAGTTCACGCCGTCCCAGAACTGCCGGTGGATCCACTCGCACGGATGATAATAGATGCTGATCAAGCCGCCGCCGTTCGCCCGCAACCGGGCGGCGATCGCCGTGACCTTTTCCTTCGCCGGTTCCAGCGCGGCCGGATTGTGCAGCTCCATCCGCGTGAGATTCGGACCCAGGTTATAGACGACGAGCGCGCCCGCGTACCAGAAGGGTTGGTGGTTCAGCCCGACATGTGAGCCCTCGTCGACATAACAAGGGACTCCCTGCGGCGCGACGCCGATCGACGGCAGCGCGCCGATGGCCTGCGCGCCCCAGGACGAGCCGGGTTGGCCATAGCAGGCCAGCGTGGGGACCGCGAAAATCCGGCGGACATCCGCCGCGCCCCCGCCCTCGCGCCGCACGAATTCGGCGACGCCGTCGAGCCACCCGCAGTTGGCGAGATATTCGGTCGGCGTGGGATGCACCGAATGCAGATTCGCGTGGTAACCGATGGCATGCTTTTGCAGCGCGGCGATCACGTCCGTCCGGCCGCGCTGCTCGAGCACCCGCGCCTTCTCGCCCACAACCTTGAACGTGGCCCGAATCCCGCGCTCGCTCAGCATTCGCGCCAGCCGCAACGTCGCGTCATCGTCCGGCAGCGACAGGTAGTCCTCGGTGTCGAACCACAGGATGACATCGACGCGTCCCTCTGCCGCCCATCCCGCGCCGGCAGCCAAGAACAGCAGCAGGAGCAGCGAGCGCACGCGGGGTATTCTCATGGCCACGATCTAGACGGCACCTCCAGCCAAGCTCAAGGCAGGTCCTCGCGGCGCGGCGCGGTCCTTCGGATCAACGATCACGCCGTTCAATCACGGCGCCCGACTTGTCCTTGAATCGCACCAATCGGCGATTGGCGTCGTAACCGTCGAATACGATTTCCAGCACCGGATTGACCGTTTCGCCCGGCAGGTAGGAGGAACGGCCCATCAAAATCCGCGGTGGCGGGCCCGGGCGCACTCCCGTGATTCTGAGCTGCGCGGCCCACTGGCGAAATTCCGCGCTGGGTTCCGGCTGCCCTTCCGGGATCGAGAGCGCGATGTTCGTCGCGGCTGAAGGGGGCGGCTCGGCCGAGGCGGCTGGCGGCGGGACGGTGGCCGCCCGCGCCGGGGCGTCTTGCCGCGGCGCCGCGGGTGTCCGGGCGGGCGTCGTGGCGGCGGCCCGGGCGACGCTCGGCGCGCGGGTGCCCGCGGCTCGAGTTGTGGTC
>Ga0080064_1002704_pt1 | contig 28857 bp, 27 predicted proteins | sample Subgrocontami54m_FD_69260 | JGI IMG/M metagenome (GOLD analysis project Ga0080064, IMG submission 69260) | Subsurface groundwater microbial communities from S. Glens Falls, New York, USA - GMW46 contaminated, 5.4 m (SPADES assembly) (version 2) ...
TCGGCAATTCGCTATCAAACTTCGCGTCTCAAATTGCCTTTGAGACAGGCCCGTCTGGTGGTTTGAACGAACGGATGAGGATAGACCAAAATGGCAACGTCGGCATCGGGACGACGACGCCTAGCAAATCTCTTGAGATTCACACAACGACCAACGCAGGCGGTCTGACGATCTCAGGCACGGATGACAACGTCCTCTTGAGCCTGCGCAACTACGATACGAACGGTACGACCTGGAGCCTCAATTCCACCGGCGGACAGTCTTCTGTAGGACAAGGCAAGCTGTCATTCAGCTCGTCGGCAAATTCAAATGTTCTGACGCTCTCCGGGACCAACGTCGGTATCGGGACGACGACGCCATCGGGCAATCTCGTCATCAACGGCACCACTGGTCAAAATCTGTTCCAGATTGCATCGAGCACCAATCAGAGCATCCTTGTTGTCAATCAAAACGGTTTTGTCGGCATCGGAAACACCTCGCCGATAGCGCCGCTCGTCGTCGGCACGGCGGTTACCTCCACAGGATTGTTTGGCGCATTCGGAGCGGTCATAAGCGGCACTGATCAGACAACCTCGGCAATTACGGACAGCGGAGCACACGGCGCGTCGCTCTTATTGAAATCGAACACCGTCGCAGGGAACGGCGGAGCGCTACTCTTCGGAGCCAACCAAGGCAACGATACTTATTTTGCTGGCATCAAAGGCTACTACACCAACGGAAACAACAGCACGCAAGGAGATATCACCTTCCTCACGCGCAACGCCGATACGGATTCTGCCCTTACGGAGCGGATGCGGATCTTGTCAGGCGGCAACGTCGGCATTGGGACGACGAATCCCACGAGCCGGTTGCACATCGCCACCTCCACCGCAGACACCGCGACTGGCAATATGCTCACTTTTCAAGACACGGCTGCGGGCGACCTCATCAACAATAGGATAGGCCTCCAGCCGTATACGGGGGTAACCCAGGCCGCTATCAACTTCATCGGCAATTCGCTATCAAACTTCGCGTCTCAAATTGCCTTTGAGACAGGCCCGTCTGGTGGTTTGAACGAACGGATGAGGATAGACCAAAATGGCAACGTCGGCATCGGGACGACGACGCCGTGGGGCACGCTCGCCATAACGAGAAATACGGGACAAAATGCCTTTTACGTCGCCAACGCGACTAACGCCAGCCCGTGGTTTCTCATCGACGGCAACGGCAACGTCGGCATCGGCACCAGCTCGCCAGTCTCGACGCTCTCGATCCAAGGATCACTCTGCGTTCGTCTCACCGGTGCGTGCGGGACGACCAGCGGCACGATTTATGCGACGACCAACGTGATCACCGACATTGACCTCGCCGAAAATTACTCGACGACGGATCAGACGCTTGCGGCGGGCGAGATAGTCGCGTTCGATTCTGCGAATCCGATGTATATCGTGCGCGCGAATGCTCTCGGCGGGAACTATCTTGGCGTCATCTCGACGGCACCGGGCGTCCTCCTTGGTAAGGAGGTCCCGAACGCCAAGCCAGTGGCGCTCGCGGGCCGCGTGCCGGTAAAGGTCAATATGGACGGCGGACCCATCATGGTAGGTGATCCCATCACCGTCTCAAGCTCGACGCCGGGCGTCGGCATGAAAGCCGCGCGCTCGACGCAGACGATCGGTATCGCGCTCGAAAACGCCTCGACCAACGGCACGATCGAAGTATTCATCAAACCTGAATACACGATTGCACAGAACGACCTCTTCATCGATGTCTCCGGCAATGTTGCGATCGGCACTTCGACTGCGCTCAGTGCAAGCACCACCTTGCCGTACAAGCTCACCGTGCAGGGATCTGTCGCCGCGGAAGATTTCATCAACATTTCAAAACGCGAAACGAAGAAGGATATTCTGACCGTCGAGCAGGAGGAAGAGGACTCAATCCTCGCGGAAATTGTTTCGACGCAGCTCTTCACCTACCATTACAAGACTGAGAAATCATCAGCTCCTCTGCGCACGGGTCTCATTACCGACAGTGCGCCTACTGAAGTGCTCTCGCGCGATGGCGGCGGCGTCGATATCTATAAACTCGCCTCCTTTACCTTTGCTGGATTGAAAGCGGAAGATCGCAAGGTGGCAGCGCTCGATGTGCGCGTGAGCAGCTTGGAAAGCGCAATGGCGCAGATACGGGCGAGCGGGACGAGTGCGACGATCGCCGGCGGCATCAGCTTTGACGGCGTGCTCGCGTCATTGCAGGCCTTGGGCGTGGACATCGTGCAAGGGAGCGTCCACATGATGAGTACCTTCGCCGATACCTTCCTCACGCGCGATCTGTATGCCCAGACGGTAAATGCCGAATCCGTGAACACGCAGAACGCGACCGTCGGGAGCGCCGATGCGCCGACCGGCATCACGCTCTTCGACAGGGCGACGGGGCAGCCCTACTGCTTGGAGATCGTGAACGGCGCGCCGAGCGCCACCGCCGGAGCTTGCGGGCATATGGCGAGCTCGACAATACAGGCGATGCTGGCGTCTTCGATGAGCACAATTGGCAAAGCCGACGCTTCGGTCGGCTCCCCGACCTCTCCGAGCGTCGGGGTAACCCCGGTTATTTCCATAAATGGAAATAACCCCGCGACCATCAACGTCGGCGATACATACAGCGACCTCGGCGCCGTCATCACGGGGCCGACATCCGCCCTCAATCTCGGTATCCATGTATCGGTTGATGGTTCGACAAGCTCACCGCAAGCGGCCGTACAAATAGACACATCCGTGCCTGGTACACATACCATTATATATAGTGCGACCGACCAGAACGGGCTGACCGGCACGGCATCTCGAACGATCATCGTGAGCGCACCGGGCGGCACCTCGAGCGCAAGCTCGACTCCTCCGTCCGATACGGGAAGCACGGCGACCTCAACGGATCCGGCTCCTTCCAGCGATCCGGGCGGCATGTCCACCTCGACGGACGCAACTGCGCCAACAACCCCATAAGTCGAAATCATTTCCTTGTGCCATGACGCACAGCCTTCATCGTGAACGACATGAGGAGAAAGTATACAGCACCTACAACACCCCTAGCGAACCCCAACATCAAGGACCGTCCTTGACGTTGAGCACATGTGGTACTATTTTTTGATGCTACGCGAAGTGCCGCTGGCCGAAGGAGAGACCTATCATATTTTCAATCGCGGCGCTCATAAGCAAGACATTTTTCTCCGTTCCGCTGATTATGATCGTTTCATGCTCCTGTTGCACATTTCAAATACATCCGAAAAGATCCATCTCAGCGCTCTTTTCAATAAATATCTCCATCAAGGACGGTCCTTGATGGAGATATACAACGAGCCCGTGGGCGAGGCCCTGGTCCATGTGCTTGCCTACGCGCTGATGCCAAACCATTTCCACCTCGTCTTGATGCAGAAAACCGATGGCGGCATTTCTTTATTTATGAAAAAAATTGCAACTGCCTATGCGATGTACTTCAACCTGGCACACGAGCACACGGGAGTCGTGTTCCAAGGTAGATTTAGATCACGACATGTCGATACGGAAGCCTATTATCGGTGGCTCTTTGCGTACGTCCATCTCAATCCTGTCGATCTTGTGGAGTCTGAATGGAAGGAAAAGGGAATACAAAATTCTGACCGAGTACAATCGTTCATAAAAAATTACCGGTATTCGAGTTATCAGGATCTTCGTGGTTTGGAGCGACCCGAACAGATCATCATTGCGCGCGACGCAGTTCCGGCGTTCATAAAGAATTCCGATGATCTCGAGGATATGCTTAAGTGGGAACGTCGAGGACGGATCCTCTACGATCAATTGAGTTAAGATCAATTAAAATCAAGGACGGTCCTTGATTTATACACAGAAGGATTGATGGCTGAGGGGTGATAGAATCCGCGCATGACGAAAATTGCGATTAATGGTTTTGGACGCATCGGCAGGGGTTTTATCCGGGCAGCGCACGCCTCCGGCAGGCTCGGCGCAGGTGGACGCGAACAGTGGGAGATAGTCGCGATCAATGACTTGGCGCCGCCGGCCACCCTTGCGTACCTGCTCAAATACGACTCAGTGTATGGACGCTCAAAGTTTGAAGTCACTGCCGATAGCGACGGGTTGGTCGTAGACGGCAAGAAGATCCCCCTGATTGCGCAGCGCGACCCTACGCTGCTGCCGTGGCGCGATCTGCAAGTGGATATCGTCATTGAGTGCACGGGATTTTTCACGGAAGCGGAAAAGGCTCAGGCGCACATCACCGCCGGCGCCAAGAAGGTCGTGATCTCGGCGCCAGCCAAAGGTGCGGGAGCCGAGACGATTCTCATCGGCGCCAATGAAGAAAAATTCGGCACATGCGATATTACCTCGAACGCTTCCTGTACGACAAATGCTGCCTCGCCGCTTATCGGCATCTTGGATGAGGCCATTGGCATTGAGCGCGCACTCCTCAATACGACCCACGCATATACCGCAAGCCAGGCCATCGTGGACGGCGCCAGGGGCAAGGATCTTCGGGAAGGCAGAGCGGCCGCGCAGAATCTCGTGCCCACCTCCACCGGCGCCGCCAAAGCCACGTCGCTGGCATACCCACAGCTCAAGGATAAATTTGACGGCATCTCGGTGCGCGTACCCGTGCCCGCTGGCTCGATAGTGGATGTCACGTTTGTGCCAAAACGCGCGACGACTGCAGAGGAGGTAAATGATGCCCTCAGAAAAGCGGCCTCCTCGGATCGCTGGAAGCGCGTGTTCGCCGTCACCGATGAGCCGCTCGTCTCCACCGATATTCTGGGATTGCCATACGGAGCGATTGCTGACCTCACCATGACCCGCGTGGTAGATGGCAGGCTGGTAAAAGTGCTCGCATGGTATGACAATGAAATGGGGTATGTGCATACCTTACTCGAGCATGTCGCAGAGGTCGTCAAGCGCATGTAGGACAGCGAATGTCCTGCATACACAGATATGAAAATTTATTTTGCAGCCGATCACGGGGGATTCGCTCTCAAGGAGACATTGAAACCCTTCGTGCGATCACTCGGATACGAGGTTGAGGATTGCGGTGCGTTTTCACTCGACATACAGGACGACTACCCAACCTTCATACAAGTGGCGGCGCGCAAGGTCGGCGCTGATGCGGCAGCCGGTATTGATAACCGCGCCGTCCTCGTCGGCGGCTCCGGGCAGGGCGAGGCCTTCGCGGCCAATCGAATCTCCGGCGTTCGCGCGGTGGTCTACTATGGTGAGCCCTGCCTACCGGCAGGCAGGCTGCAACGCAAGCAAGTAGACGCGGATGGGAAAGAGATAGATATGATCACTTCGACACGCGATCACAATGACTCCAACGTGCTCTCGCTCGGCGGTCGCTTTCTTACGGAGGCAGAAGCGAAGGCGGCCGTGCAAAAATGGCTTGTCACGCCTTTTTCGGGAGCCGTGCGTCACGTACGCCGACACGCAATGCTCGAACAGGGTGCGTGAGTCGATCTGGTATCCACACTTTTCGATCTTGCGCGGCGGGTGCCGCAAGAAGTCAGGATATAATCCATGCATTATGCGCAATCGGGTCGCAGCGCTCCTTTCTTTGGTGACAATTCTTTTGGTTGCCAGTCCATCGCTCGCCTGGACGGGACCGATGAAGGGTACCCCTGGCTGCACGACGCCGGGCGCGAATCCTCCCGACTGCAACGCTCCTGCGCCAGTAAATGTAGGCGGAACGCTGCAAGAAAAAACCGGCGCGCTCACGGTGGACGGCGCACTCCTCACTAACGCAAATGCCGGTGCCGACAACCTCGTCCTTTTCGGTGCGAATCGTTACATCTACTTTGGTTCGGCTGTCGGATCCTATGGCATCATCGATAGCGGCGGGGGCATGGGATATAAAAACAGCGGCGGCGTTTGGACCCCTTTCACCACCACCGGCTCGAGTCAATGGACGACCAGCGGTACCTCCATTTACTACAACACCGGCAATGTCGGCATTGGCGTCAGTGCGCCCGCATTCAAGCTCGATGTCTCAGGCGATGTGCACACTTCCGGCAATATCCTTCAGGAGAACGGCAAGGGCCTTTTCGCAGAAACCTCGACAGGCACATCAGAGCAATGGATGTGGCCGCGATGGACCAACAACTGGATGTATACCAACACCGCGATGAACGGCTGGATCATCCGCAACGATTTGAGTACCGAGCTCATGCGTATCACCGCTGCGGGCAATGTAGGTATCGGCACCAACGCCCCCAACGAAAAACTCCACGTCTTCGGCAGTATTCTTGCTAAGGCAGGGGCGGATTCCACAGCTACCGGGCGCAATGCGGGTGTGCTCGTAAACAGTGACAATGCGTTCGGCATGGAACTCTTGTATGGTCAAACAGGACATAGTACGGGATGGGCTACATCCGTATTCGGGCGCTCCACCGACTCCACAGCGATCCGCCTGGGTGCATATCCAGCTGCGGCGACGGGGCAATCCTCGTTCGTCGAATACGTGACAATTAAAAATACGGGCAATGTCGGCATCGGTGATGTGACGCCGAGCCAAAAGCTCGAAGTGAATGGCAACATCAACGTGCCCACGGGCTTCTGCTTTATGGTCAACGGCGTCTGCATCAATACGAGCGGTGGCATCAGCGGATCAGGTACTGTCAATTACATCCCGCGCTTTACGCCCAATGGCACCACACTCGGCAATTCGACGCTCTCGAGCGATGGGCTCAGCTCAACCGCCAACGGCAATTTCTTTGTGACGGGCAATCTGACACTCACAGCAGCCAATCCTACGATCGTTTCGGGCGGCAGCTACATCACGATTCCCAACGGCCTCTATGTTTCCGGCGGCACGCCGTATTTCCAAACGCAAATACAGGCGCGTGGCGGCATTCACAACGACAACGGCCTCTTCCTCGATCTCGCGGGCGGGTCGACGGGCGATACCCGCGCGAGCGGCGAGATCATTTCGACCAACAACATCGCTTTCCGATTGGTGCAGGGCAACTTTGGCGACATGCTCTACAATGATGGTGCCAACTTTTACTTCCTGCTCACCAGTTCAGGCAACCAATACGGCACCTGGAATGCTTTACGCCCCCTTGTTATCAATAACGCGAGCGGCCTGGTGACCATGAACAACGGCCTCGCCGCGAACGGTACAGTCACGATCAATAGCAAGTTGCCGTGTCTTGCCGACGGCACGAATTGTCCTGCCGCGAGCGGCGGTCCTGGCACCGGCACCGCAGGGTACATTCCGCGCTGGGCGACCGCGACGACGCTTGGTAATTCTTCGATTCAGAGTGATGGAACCAGTGCGTGGACAGCAGGAGGTATTGGAGCTGCCTACTTCAATGCACAAGGCGGTTCCGGAGCTTTCTATGCCTATGATCGAAACGGTAATGGCAACTCGTCTGCCTTTTATCGCAACGCAAACATAACGCGCCTGTGGGACTCAGCTGCGGGTGATATTATTACCTACAACAATTCTGGCAATGTCGGCATCGGCACGACCAATCCCAAATCGTCCCTCGATCTGAGCAATAAGACAGACGCCATCGGCATGCCGTCGGGAACGACAGCTCAAGAGCCGTCATCTCCGACGCTGGGAATGACGAGATATAATAGCACTTTACGGCGATTGGAATTTTGGAATGGTTTTAAATGGCTGCGCGTGCTTACGAACGAACCGGAAATTGTAATCAAGAGTGCTCTACTACCGTTTGGTGATGGGACGCCGGGTGCGACACAGTATGTGGACTGCGATCCGGGATATGCGGCGATTTCATGCACGAGCATCATTGTTCCGTCGGGAGACTACTCCTGTCAAGCAACACCGGGATATCACAATGGCCTTGGCTCGTGTCTCCAGGCCGGGTGCACCATCGGCAGACAGCCGACGGACACGGGGTATTACACCGTAGCAACCTGCATTCGATGAATGCAGCAAGCAGGACATGATGTCAGAGATCCCGATAGAAGTCATTCCGACCGTCGTCCCGGCTTCGCTCGCCGATATCGAGGCGGCAGCAAAAAAGTACGCAGGATTTGCGCGGGTGCTTCATGTCGATTTCGCCGATGGCGTGTTTGCGCCCAATACGACATGGCTACCCGAAGAGAGTGCGAGCGCTTTTCATGCAGGCGACATGGTCCTTGAGGCGCATCTCATGGTGGCTGATCCTCTGCCGGTAGGACTCGCGCTTGCGCGAGGAGGATTTGCGCGGATTATCGGTCATGTCGAGGCGGGAATGAGCCTAGAGACTATCGCTGCATGGAAAAAGGTGGGCGCGGCGGAAGCGGGAATCGCGATCCTTGCGCAAACGCCGATCGAGAGCATCGATCCATTCGTTGTCTCGTGCGATTTCGCGATGATGATGACGATTCAGAAAATTGGCGTGCAAGGACTTCCCTTCGACGAGTATGCGCCAGAGCGAGTCGGTGCGCTCCACCTGCGGCACCCCGATCTTCCGATTGAAGTTGATGGGAGCGTCAATCAGGAAACGATCGCACCGCTTTCAAAAGCCGGTGCGCGGCGCTTTTGCGCGGGCTCCGTCTTATCAAAAAACGGCGATCCCGCGTCCACATATCGGCAGCTTTTAGCCCTGGCCCAATCTGCGGTAGAATAAATGCAATGGCGGATCTGACCGAAAAAGAGCTCCTTGAGCTCGGGCATAAGGCGCGTGATATCCGCATCACTATTATCGAAATGCTCGATGCCGCAAAAAGCGGACACCTTGCCGGCCCCTTGGGCATGGCGGATATATTTGCTGCCCTCTATTTCCGCGTGCTGAGGCACGACCCCAAAAATCCGGCATGGGAAAAGCGCGACCGACTGTTCCTCTCCAACGGCCATATCTGCCCCGTGCGCTACGCGGCGATGGCGCACAGCGGCTACTTTCCAGTAGAAGAATGCATGACCCTGCGCAAATTCGGTTCGCGGCTGCAAGGTCATCCAGAGCGCGACATGCTCCCCGGCGTCGAGACGACCTCCGGACCGCTCGGCAGTGGCATCTCGCAGGCCGCTGGATATGCGTATGCGGCGCGAATGGACGATCCGCCGGCTGGCGGATTCCGCGTCTTCTGCGCCACATCCGATGGTGAGCACGAAGAGGGAAATACGTGGGAAGGCGTCATGTTCGCCGGCAAATACCGACTGACTAATCTCACCGCGATCATGGACCGCAACAATATCCAGATCGACGGCAACACCGAAGACATCATGCCGCTCGAGCCCTTGGCAGACAAATATCGCGCCTTCAACTGGCATGTCATCGAAGTCGATGGGCACAATATCCGTCAATTCGTCAACGCCTGCGACGAAGCGAAGTCTATCAAGGAAAAACCAACCATGATCCTTGCGTACACGACACCCGGCAAAGGCGTCCCCGCGATAGAGGGAGATTTCCGTTGGCATGGTAATCCGCCGGGTAAAGGTCCAGGCGATAAGGTACCAGCAGAGAAGCAAACCGAGGAATTTCTCGCGGCAGTAAAATCTTCAGGATCCCTATGAAAGCAGTACAGATCCACAACGGCTACTTTCTCGTCTTCGAGCGGGGCGAAGAATTTTTCGCGACGATGAGGACTTTCTGCGAACAGAACGATATGCATTGGGCACAATTCAGCGGTATCGGCGCTGTCGAAGATGTGGAGATCGGCTATTACGACCTGCCGAGCCGCTCATACGTCTTCAGGCAAGAGGCCGGGCCCTTTGAAGTCGCCAACATGGATGGGAACGTCACGGAAGTTGATGAAGTGCCGCTCATACATGCGCACGGCGTTCTCTCGCGCTGCGATGCCACGCTTGAGTGCGTGGGTGGCCACCTGCGCCGCCTCACGGTCGCAGTCACGCTCGAGGTCTGCCTCTGGGAGGTGACGCAGCCGCTTTTGCGGGAATTTAATGACGATATCGGACTTAACCTCATCAGTATTGCCGTATGACCCGCCACACGAAAAGCCATAATGACGCCGCGAGCACCCGCCCTCTGTATCAAGACACAAAAAGATATATGATTCGTCCGAGCACGACGGATGTTCGCGCCATAAGAGGCCATGGCATTTCGTGTGTACGGGTATGATCAACGCCGAAGCCAACCTTGCTGCGAATATATTTGACACACCTGATCAGGCTGCGACACGCGACGGCTTCGGGTCTGGTAGCGTGGAGGCAGGCAAGAGCGACGTGCGTGTGGTCGTGCTGACAGCCGACTTGGCCGAGAGCACCCGCGCCGATAAATTCCAAAAAGCATTCCCAGAGCGGTTCATCCAGGTCGGCGTGGCGGAGCAAAATCTTGCGACCGTCGCGGCGGGTATGGCCAATTACGGCAAGATCCCTTTTTTCACCTCATACGCCGCCTTCTCGCCCGGCCGTAATTGGGAGCAGATCCGCACCACTATCGCGCTCAACAACGTGCCGGCGAAGATCTGCGGCATGCACGCAGGCGTCTCGGTAGGTCCCGACGGTGCGACGCACCAGGCGCTCGAAGACATCGCCATGATGCGTGCACTGCCCAACATGGTCGTCCTCAGCCCGTGCGACGCCGAAGAGGGTCGCAAGGCCACTATCGCGGCGGCAAAATACGCCGGGCCGGTCTACCTGCGTTTCGGTCGAGAAAAAAGCCCTATTATGACGACGTCCGAGACGCCATTTTCGATCGGGAAGGCGAATGTGTTCTGGCGTCCGCCAGCTGGCGGAGAGTCTCCAGCTGTTGCCATCTTTGCGACGGGCCCACTCCTGCATAATGCGCTCCTCGCAGCACGTGATCTGGAAAAAGAGGGCATTGCGACGACCGTCATCGACGTGCATACCATCAAGCCTTTGGATGCAGAGACGGTCGTGCGTGAGGCCAAAGCGGCCGGTGCCGTCGTCACGGTGGAAGAGCATCAGATCACGGGTGGATTAGGCGGAGCCATCGCGGAACTCTTGGCACGCGAAGCGCCGACACCCATTGAATTTATCGGTGTGCAGGACCGCTATGGCCAGTCGGGCACGCCCGCCGAGCTCACCCAGCACTACGGCCTCGGTGCCTCCCACATCGCAGCAGCAGTCAAAAAGGCCATCGCACGCAAGAGCATGTCATACTAGAGCAGCACTACTCTCATAGATATGAGAAACACCATTCTCGTCGCGAAGGTGAATACGTACATCGGCGGACTCTTCATTCTTTCTTTCGGCGTTTTTGCCCTCACGATAGGGTTCAAGATCGTGCACATGGAAAACCCGATCGCAAACGCGCTCACGGCAGAACAGCAGGCGCTCGGCAATTAGAGAGCCGAAGGAGAAAAATCAGCCGGACGTTTTGAGTACCAGTCCTCTATTTCAGCGCGAGACAGGAGTTTTGTTTGTGCGCCCACACCTTGTACCACTGATGCGGCATTGACAACGCCGCGCATGAGCGCCTCTTGTGCAGAGAGCCCGAGCTCGGTGAAGGCGACCGTCGTTGCAGCGGTCGCGTCTCCCGCGCCGGTGCGCGAGATGGGTGGTGCGGGATCTGGATACATGGGCACGTGCGCGGCGCCGCTCTCGTCCAAGATGTTGGAGCCATGTGGGCCATCAGTCACGACCACCGTCTTGGGCCCAAGCGCGCGGATACCTTCCATGAGTTTTTTCACGTCGCTCTCGGTCGTATGCAAGATGGTCTGCGCCTCTTCTTTATTGCAGAAAAAAATGTCGGTCACGGCGTACACATCCTTGAGCTCGTCCACACCGAGCTTGATCTGGAATGTGCCTGGCTGGAACGCAAGCTTTGTCTCGGGATGCTCGCGCACGTAGGAGGCGATCTCATGATGAAACGCTTTCGCGCTCTCGCCGAGTGAGGTAAGGTAGAGATACTTGGGAGGTTTTTCGAACCGCGGCATCGAGTACGTGAATTTGGTTTGTTTGACGAGGATGGTGCGCTCCGCGCCAAACCACAGCACGTAGTGATAATTCGTTGGCAAGTCCGCCTGCGTCTCTACATATTCATCCGATACGCCGTTGCCCCGCAAGGTCTCAATGCAATTCTTGCCGTTCTGATCATCACCGACGCACGAGATGAGGGCCGCAGAAAGTCCTATCCGCTGTGCAGCGACCGCAGCATTCGCCGCGTTGCCCACCGCGCGCACCTCGATAGCTTCCTCAAAAAGCACCTTATCCCCGAACCGCACGCACAACTCGCGCGTGCCACGGCTCAGCAACTCCTCGGCGTCTTTGAGCTTGATGAAGCAATCGGTCGTAATATCGCCGATCGCGACGAAATCGTATTGCATGGTGGCATTTTAGCATGCACTGATAAACCTTTGCATTAGAGAGATAAATCGGTATACTGCCGCCCATGTTGACCCTTGATGTCAAACCCCGCGAAGCGGGGCAGTCGCCTGCAGCTGTGCGCGAAAGCGGCTCAGTACCGGCTGTTTTTTATGGCCCGAAGGAAGCGACGACGCCGATTGCTATCAATGGACGCCAGCTCGAACAGGTATGGAAGCAAGCCGGTCAGACATCCGTCGTCACACTGAAGGGCGCTGGTGAGGCGAAAGAAACCCTCATCCACGATGTACAGGTACACCCGGTGACCGGCACCCTGTTGCACGTTGATTTTTATGTGCTCGAAAAAGGCAAGAAAGTGCAGCTCAGTGTGCCGCTTGAGTTCGTCGGTCACGCGCCTGCGGAAAAAGTCGGTCACATTGTAGTCAAGGCGCTCCACGAGATCGAGATCGAGGTCGCGCCCGCACAATTACCCCACAATTTGGAGGTGGATCTCTCAACGCTCGAGAATGTGGGCGACCACATCTTGGCATCTCAGATCGTCATCCCTCCGAGTGCGACATTGATCACGGGTGGCGATGAGATCGTCGCATCCATCACCGCATTCAAGGAAGAAAAAGAAGAAGCGCCAGCACCTGCGCCCGCAGCTGTTGCCGAGGCTAGCGAGGCCCCTGCTGAAGCCTCAGAAGCTCCTGAATCGACGGAAAAATCCGAATAAAGTCGGACCGCCGATCCTTGGTATACTGTATTCCCATGCGCTCTCATCGAGCTGGTTTTTTCGCCGTCTTTTTTCTGTGCGCATTGCCGCTTGCTGCGGGAGCAGATACCATGGCGAGCCAACAAGCGGCGCTCCAGGCACAGCTCGACCAGATCAATCAGCAGATCGTCCAGAATCAAGCGCAGCTCGCAGACCAGCAAAAACAGCGCACCTCGCTCGAGCGCGACGTCGCGATACTTGATTCGAAGATCCAAGAAGCGCAGCTCGAGATAAAGCAGCGCGATCTCACGATAGCGCAGATCAAAAATGGCATTGCCCAAAAAAAATCCGGCATTGCGTCGCTCGACACGCAGGTGGCGGCAGGGGAGGAGAGCTTGGCACAGATCCTGCGCGAGACCAACGAGATCGACAATACCTCGCTTGCAGCGCGCATCCTCGGCGGGACGATGAAAGATTTTTTTACCGAGGTGGATGATTTCGAGACAATACAAAAAGCGCTCGGCGATGCCTTTACCCTCATGGCCGCGCAGAAGAGCGATCTTTCGGCGCGCGAGAAGGCGCTCGAAGATCAACGGCAAGAGCAGAGCGATCTGCTGCAGATACAGGTCTTGCAGCAGAATTCATTGAAGGGGACCGAGAAACAGAAACAAAACCTCGTTGCTGCCGCGAAGGGTCAAGAAGCGGTCTACCAGCGGATCATCGCGGGCAAGAGGCAGACCGCTGCGCAGATCGAAGCGGCGCTCTTCAACCTGCGCGACACATCCTCGGTCTCTTTCGGTAGCATGTACGCGTACGCCAAGCAAGCTTCCGCGATAACGAATGTCTCGCCTGCCTTCATCCTCGGGGTCCTTTCAGAGGAGAGTGATCTCGGGCAGAACGTCGGCAGCTGTACATACCAAAGCGCCATGAACCCCAAGCGCGATGTCCCGGTATTCCTTACGCTCATGCAGCAACTTGGGTTCGATCCGAATTCGATAAAAGTCTCCTGCGCGCCCTCGTACGGCTGGGGCGGCGCGATGGGCCCGGCGCAATTCATCCCCTCGACATGGATGTTGTACCAAGATCGCATCGCGCGCGCGAGCGGTCAGACGCCGCCCAATCCCTGGGATCCGCGTACCGCCACTTTCGCGACCGCGATCTACATGGGAGATCTCGGTGCCGACGGCGGGACGCCCGCCGCACAGCGGCAAGCCGCGCTGCGCTATTTTGCCGGCAGCCACTGGCAAAATCCGGCCTACGCCTTCTACGGCAACGACGTCATGTGCCTCACCAACAAGCTCCAGAGCGAGATCGATGTATTGAACGGCGCCGCAAGCTCCGCCGGGGCGATCGATTGCAATTAAAAAGATTTAATGCCCCAATTTGTCAAGGCGACGCCTTGACAAATTGGGCCGTTGGGAAAGAATGCTTGCATGGCGCTGCGTGTCCCTCTTGAAATAGATGGCTGGTATCATTGCTATACGCGCGGCGTAGAAAAGCGGAAAACGTTTCAATCGCCAGCTGACTACGCTCGGTTTATGCAGACTCTGTATTTGTCGAACAGCTCAGAGCCGATTCATCGCAGCGACCTACATCCCCTGTCGGGTGATGCGATATTTCAGAAAAAGCGCGGGAAACCACTTGTTGCGATCGGTGCCTATTGTCTTATGCCGAATCATTTCCACCTTCTTTTGCAAGAGATTACCGAAAACGGCATTTCGCGATTCATGCAAAAAGTCGGCACAGCATATGCGATGTACTTCAATATTAAAAATGACCGTGTTGGCGGTCTGTTCGTCAAACCCTTCCGATCGAAATTTATCGGTGATGACCGATACGTGCGTCGCGTTGCGCAATATATCCATTTGAATCCAGCTGAACTATACGAGCCGGAATGGAAAAGCGGACAGGCGCACGACATACGCACACTTCAAAACAAGATGCTTGCATATCGATACTCAAGCCTCCCCGATTACTTTGGGGTCGAACGGGCCGAATCTCGCATCCTTGATCCCGGGGTGCGGACGGTGATCGCCGACGGGTTACCGGCGCTCGGGTCATTGCTGAGTGATGCGAGTGAGTATTATAAGGAGCTCGGTGTATCGAACTAATTTGTCAAGGCGACGCCTTGACAAGAGGGAAGCTTAAAAAAGAAACGAACCCGGGGCACGATGCTTCGATCCTCACTGGATGGAAACATGTGCGCCGGGTCGTTGGTGGACGGACAGATCAGAGTTTTCTTAGGTCGGCGCGGTTGTTCTACCGCTGCTTGGGTTTCGCCGTCTTGTCGGCGACCTCCTTTTCTTTCGCCACGACGAACTCCGCGGCCTTGGCGAAATCACCTCCGTCGGTGAAGCCGAGATTTTTCAGCTTTTTCACGAGATGGAAAACCTCGAAGGCCTCATACGACGACGTGAAAGACCGACCCGGCATGCCGCGCAAACGGTACGTCGAAGCCCCGTCCACACAAACCTCGGAGACTGCCCGAGGATCGAGGTTCAACACCGGCTCGCCATCTGAGCCGACCTTGAAGTCGAGCTCGATGGCGCGTCCTTGGCCGGGATTGCATTCGACAGCGCGGGCGGCGGTCAGCGGAGCGACGGCAAGCGTCAACGCAATGGTGGCGGCAGTCACGAGCGGGAGCTTGGGCATGGATTTCCCCTCCAGGAAACGCAGGTCGTTGCCGAGCGGGAACGCTGACAACTGTTTGGATTGTAGCACTGTTTGGTCATAAAGTCAAGTATGAGAATAATGGCTTATATGGTATGGTTTTAGACTATGAAAAAGGAAATCCACCCCAAGGAATACCGCTCCGTCATTTTTGAGGATGTCACCGCTGGAAAGCGTTTTTTAATCGGTTCGACCATCCACAGCGAGAAAACCGACAAATGGGACGACGGCAAGGAATATGCGCTCGTGCAGGTTGAGATCTCCAGCGCATCGCACCCTTTTTACACGGGCAATGCCAAGATCGTCGACACCGCCGGCCGCGTTGAGAAATTCAAGAGCAGGGTAGCTGCAGCGAAAACGAAGAAAACAACGTCGAAAGGTTCCAAGAAATCGGAAAAGTAACGTTGCCACTTGCCCAGCCGCAGTTTTGTTTACAAAACTGCGGCTGGGCTATACTTGCGCTATGACCGACCATCAACACATAAATCCCGACGAATACGCGAACGACCATCGTGTGTCGTATCTCGTGACGCAGTGGCAGCAGCTCTCGCAAGCCGAGCGCGATGCCACAGAATTGATCGAGGTCGACCCGGCAATGAAAGACCTCGCGGAGAAAGAACTGCAGGACATCGCACAGCAGAAGGAGGCGCTCATAGAGCAGATCGAAAAGATAGTCGGCAACCCGAATGAGCGCGAGTGGCCGAGCGAGATCGTGCTCGAGGTGCGCGCGGGCGTCGGCGGAGAGGAAGCATCACTTTTTGCAGAAGAAATGGCCAGTATGTACCTGCGCTATGCGGAATCGAAGGGTTGGCAGGCGCGCTCACTTGACGAGTCACGGGCGGCACTCGGCGGTTTCAAGGAAGCGCAGTTCGAGATCAAGGGTCCCGATTGTTATCGCATCTTGCAATATGAAACCGGCGTGCACCGCGTGCAGCGCGTGCCGGCGACCGAAAAGGCTGGCCGCATCCATACCTCGACTGCCTCAGTCGCCATCCTCCCTATCTACAAGCGTACAAAGATCGAGGTCAATCCATCTGATCTCGAGATAGAGACCTCGCGCTCCGGCGGTGCGGGCGGGCAAAATGTGAACAAGGTGGAGACGGCAGTGCGCATCATCCACAAGCCCACGGGCCTCGATGTGCGCTGCACCTCGGAGCGCTCGCAGGCGCAAAACAAGGAAAAGGCGATGACGCTGCTCATGAGCAGGCTCCAGCAGCAACAGGATGAGCGCGAAGCGCGCGAGCGCTCAGCCGACCGCAAAGCTCAGGTCGGTACCGGTGATCGCAGCGAAAAGATCCGCACCTACAATTTTCCACAGGACCGCGTCACTGACCATCGGGTGAAGGAGTCGTGGTCGAATGTGCCCAACATCATGGCGGGTCGTATCCAGCCCATCCTCGATGCGCTCGCCAAGGCCGGCAGCGAGCCGGACGCCGAAGGTTGATTCAAGAGAGGGCATCTGCTACAATCCCGCGGCATGGCAGCAGTACAGGATATTGAGACCCTATTCGAGGCCGGAGCGCACTTTGGCTATTCCCGCACGCGCCGACACCCCTCCGCTGCCTCTTTCCTCTTCGGTACACGCGACCAGACCGACATTTTCGACCTCATAGGCACGAAGCAGCGCCTCGAAGCGGCCGCCGCTTTTGTTGCTTCGCTCGGCCAAAAGGGCGCGCAGGTGCTTTTCGTGAGCGGCAAGAACGAGTCAAAAGATATCGTCAAGCAGGCAGCAGAACGCGCCGGCCTTCCGTATTGTGCAGGCCGTTGGATCGGCGGGACGCTGACCAATTTCAAGAATATCCGCAAGCGCATCGACCGATTAGAGAAATTGATGAGCGAGCGCGAGAGCGGCGAGCTCGAGAAGTACACCAAAAAAGAACGCCTGCTGATCGATCGAGAGATCGAAGAACTGCTCGGCCGTTTCGGCGGACTCGTGAGCGTCACGAATCTCCCGGCAGCACTTTTCGTCGTAGATACGCGCCATGAAGACACCGCTGTGCGCGAAGCCAATCAGCTTGGCATCCCCGTTATCGGGCTTTCGAGCTCTGATTGCGATTTCTCGCTCGTGCAGTATCCGATCCCTGCCAACGACACGTCGGTGCGCTCGGTGAAGCTCATCGTCGATGCGGTAGCGGAGAGTTATCTGTCGGGCAAGAAGGCACCTGCGCCGATAGCTGCCGCGCCCCTGAAGTAGGCTGTATTGGTGTGCCGCGTCGTTTTGCGGTAGGATTGTTCGATATGGAGATCACAACGGAACTGGTAAAAAAACTGAGGGACGAGACAGGCGTGTCCGTCATGCAGTGCAAAAAGGCGCTCGAAGAAGCGGGGGGAGACATAGAAAAAGCGAAGATAATCCTCCGCAAACAAAGCGCATCGGCGGCGACCAAGAAAGCCGACCGCGCGCTCGGCGCCGGCCTTGCGAGCGCGTACACGCACGCGGGCGGCTCGGTCGTCGGTGCTGTCGTCCTTGCCTGCGAGACGGATTTCGTATCAAAGAATGAAGAGTTCGGCAAATTAGCCTACGGTATCGCGATGCACGTTGCGGCGATGGACCCTGTGTGGATCTCGGCCGAAGAGGTGACCGAAGAAGACAAAAAAGCAGCGCGCTCCGTATTTGAAAAACAGGTGGCTGATATGCCGGAAGACAGGCGACAGAAGGCGCTCGAGGGTAAATTGCAGAGTTTCGTCAGCGAGCGCGTTCTGCTCGATCAGCCGTTCGTGAAGGACGCCACCATGAGCGTGCGTCAGCTCATTGAGCAAGCGATCCAGAAATTCGGCGAGAAGATCCAAGTCGTGCGTTTCGAGCGCCTCAGCGCCAAATAAAGTGGTATGTTGCTGTTCGCAGGCATCGTTTTTTTCCTTTCATTGCTGCTCATCGCCACCTTGTTCGCTCTGAATATCCGCGAATATCACACTGGCCGCCACGCCGTGCTCGAATGGCGTAAGGCCGCCGACCGTGAAGCCCTGCAGCTCAAAGAGCTGATGGCCGCCGCCGATCTTGATCTCAAAAAAGTCCCGCCGCTTTTGGCGCATTTTGCACACGTATGCCTCCATTTTGCGGCGCTTGAGTTTGCGCGCCTGGCGCGCGAGGCCTCGAAACAGTCGCATCGACTGGCGGATTTCGTATCGCATAAGCGCAATTTCGAACGCCGTGAGACGCGCTCTGCGTTTCTCAAGAAGATGACGGAATTGAAGAACGTGAGTGAGGATGGACACGACGATGAAGAGAACGTAAATTAAAGCCACGCCTGCATGCGCAGGCATGTGTGCCGCCTTAGCTTCCCCCTTCGCTCAAACTGGCGTTTGAGCTTCGGAGGACCGTACTTCGCATGAAGCTTCGAACGGCAAGCAAGAAGTGATATCTTCGGCTTGTCCTTCGAAGCCTCCGGCGAAGGAGGAAGTTCCGACGTCAGTCGGAGCAGAGTAGTGCCGCCTTAGCTCAGTTGGTAGAGCAACGCTTTTGTAAAGCGAAGGTCCCCGGTTCGAGTCCGGGAGGCGGCTCAAGCGAAGCGCAGAGCCGCCTTCAAATAAAGTAGACGGCGCTGCGCTTATTTCTTCACCGGCGTACTCGTCGAAGCTTTTTGCAGTGTCTTCAATTGCGGAAGGATCTTTTGGATATCATCGGTCGTCTTGAATCCATAATACACCTTGCCGTTGATGACGAGCGCAGGCAATCTGCCTGGCGGCGCGCTCTTCACATTATAGATCGAGAGCAAGGTCTGCAGACCGCCCACATCGAGGTTGTAGTCGAAGGAGTACACGCGCAGTTGCGGATACGTTTGCGAAAGCCCCGTCAGCACGTATCCTTGGTTCTCGCAGTCGGCGCAATCGCCCTTATTGGAATAGAAGTACAGGATGAAAACGGGTTTGAGATTGCATCGTGTTGCCAGCTGTTGCATCAAGAGGTAATCCTTGATCTCAAGCAGGGAATAGAGCCGCTTCAAGCGCGTGATCTCCTCGGTGTTGCCGCCCTGCGCTTCCATGTAGGAGAGCTGATTGCCCAGCGATGCGAGCTCCGACGGCAAAATGGTGTTCTCACCGATATTCGAGCACGAATGTTCAGCGAGAAGGTCGAACTGCGTTTCGAGCGAGAGGATGTCGGTCGAGATATCGTCTTGGGTCGCGCGGATGTCATTGATGCGCGCGTTGTTGAAATAGTTGGAAGCGTACAGTGCTGTGGCGAACATGAGCGCGGTGATCAAGAAGGCCACCACGTAACTTCCCCAGCGAGCGGTACGGACGTTGGTTACGGGACTTTCCATAAGGTCAGGTTTCAGGGAATAGGTTATAGGTGATAGCAGTAAAATGCAAACGACCTGACTAAAACCTGCAACCTATCCCCTACAACCTTATTTCTAGCGCCAGCGCACTCCGGTGCGGAAAGCCGCGCGAAAGACGGCCGCGCTCAGCCAGAGCGGTACCAGGAAACTGTAGAAGAGAAGGAAAAGCGGCGTTGCCTTGGGCGGCAATCGCCTACCCTCGGTGCCGATCATCGTGCCAGCGCACAAGAGCGTAAAGATGAGGGCGACAGACATATAGATCAAGAACCAGAGCGCGCTCGTGTTGACATAGAAGAGATCGAGGGATGCGTGAGGATACACACCGGTGGCATGGACACGCTCTATCGAGGTCGCGATCCACCAGGTCGTGAAAAATACGATGCGTGCGAAGAAATAGATCCCAGCAAATATCGAAATGATGGCCGAAGGGAGGATGATGAGCCCGAGATTCCCGTACTCGCGATTACCGAACATGTAGCGGTAATCGATGGCGTTCAAGAGCCAGCCATAGGTCCATCGCACTCGTTGGCGAAAAAGGGCCGGGAACGTCGCGGGGGTACCCGTGTGCACGATCGCCTCTGGGACATTGGCGATCAAAAATCCCGCGTCTTGGATGCGCAATGCCATTTCCATGTCTTCGGTCGCGTGGCCATGGCGCCAAGCGCCCAGATCCCGTATCACCGCAGCGCGAAACAGAGAGAAGGGGCCAGGCGTAATAAATGCGCTTCCAAGAGACGCAAGAGCGAAACGGTTGAACACGCTGAGCCGGTACTCAACGTTCTGCATATGCTGCAATACGGTCGCGGGCTCTTTCACATGGATACCGGGCGTCGCAGCAGCTACCAAGGGGTTCTCAAACACCGGCATGATTTTGCGCAGCGCCGCGCTTTCCACGATGGAGTCGGCATCGAGGCACCCGATCAGCTCGGCTGATGTACGTTCGAGTGCGAAATTCATTGCCGTGAATTTACCACCGTTCTCTTTGTGAAATACGCGGACGCGGGCATCGTTGGTATATGTCTGTGCAATTTCGAGCGTACGATCCGAAGAACCATCATCAACGACGACGATCTCCAATTTCTCGTGCGGATAATCAAGTAGGAGAAGCGAGGAGAGCGTCGCAGCGATCGTCTTTTCTTCATTGAAACAGGGCACAACGATGGCAACGCTGCGCAATACGGTATTGGCATTGCTGTCCGAGCGTGGCGCTCGGAACCGTCGTTCGATAAAAGAGGTAAGCAGAAATACCTCGAAATAGAGCGAGGCGAAGAGAAATGCATACACGATATAGAGGTCTACCGCCATACGGGCACATCATAGCAAAAAAGGCCCCAAAGGCGACTAGTCGCCACTTGGCGTGAATAGATGGTATATTTTCGCCATGCGAGGGCACACACACCCTATTTCTAGTCTCGTGCGCGAGGCCAACGGTATTTTTTTCAATATGGGCTTTACGTTCGCGGAAGGCCCCCTCATCGAGAGCGAATGGTACAACTTCGATTCTCTCAATGTGCCCAAGGATCACCCGGCGCGCGATATGCAAGATACGTTCTTCATCAAGGACGAGAAGGACATGGTCTTGCGCACGCATACTTCTCCGGTACAGGTGCGCTACATGGAAGAGCAGATGAAAAAGGGCATTGCGCCGCCGTATCGCGTCATCGTGCCGGGCAAAGTCTTTCGCAACGAAGCGACCGATATGACACACGAGGCGGAATTTTTCCAGCTCGAAGGGCTCGTCGTTGCAGAAGATACTTCTCTCGCGCAGATGAAATGGACCATCAATCAATTTCTCGAGAAGTTATTCGATGATATTGAGGTTGAAACGAGATTTCGTCCGAGTTTCTTTCCGTTCGTCGAGCCCGGGAATGAAGTTGACATGCGCCTCATCGGCGAAAAGGCACCGGAAAAACTTCGGGACAAGTGGGTAGAGATGATGGGTGCTGGGATGGTCCACCCCAACGTCCTCAAAAGTGCAGGAGTTGATTCCACGAAATACCGTGGCTTTGCTTTTGGCATGGGGCTCGATCGTCTTGCCATCTTGCGCTGGGGCATCGACGACATACGCCTCATGCACTCGGGGGATTTGCGCTTCATCAATCAGTTCTAAAATATGAAGATCTCACATGAATGGTTACAACGATACTTCGAGAAGGAATTACCTGATGCACAGGCGCTTGCCGATGCGCTCACTTTCCACGCATTCGAGATCGAGAGCATTGAAAACGATATTTTAGATGTGAAGGTCACCGCCAACCGCGGGCATGACTGCCTCTGTCACCGCGGCATAGCCAAAGAGCTCTCGGCAATTTTACGCTTGCCGATGAAGAGCGATCCGCTCCGCGCCGTGACGAACCTAGAGGCCTCGCCTCTAGGTTCGGTTGGTGTTTCGGTTGATGATTCGAATCTGTGTCCGCGCTACATCGCCGGGTACATCAAGGGTGTCGCGGTCGGCCCGTCGCCTGAGTGGCTCCGGAAGCATTTAGAATCCATTGGACAGAAATCCATCAACAATGTCGTGGATGCGACTAATTTTGTCATGTTCAGCATCGGCCAGCCGCTGCATGCCTTTGATGTGGGGAAGCTCGAACAAAAAGACGGTACGTATGCAATCGGTGTTCGAAAAGCGCGTACGGGAGAACAAGTACATGCACTTGATGGAATCAAATATGAACTCGCAAACTCAATGCTTGTAATTACAGATGAAAACGGTAAAGAACCAATTGGCATAGCTGGCGTCAAGGGCGGCATGCCAGCATCCATTATGACGGCAACGAAAGACATCATCGTTGAATCGGCCAATTTCGACGGTGTCTCGGTGCGCAAGACGGCGCAACAACTCAAACTACGAACCGACGCATCATCGCGCTTCGAGCAGGTAATCTCGGCAGAACTCGCTGCATACGGCATGCACGCGGTCACCGACCTCATTTTGGAAATTGCAGGCGGGGAACTCGTCGGATTCGCGGACGCATACCCGCAGGTACAGCAGCAAAAGAGCGTTTCCGTTGAAGCGACGCAGATCAATGTAATTCTCGGCTCTCAACTTTCTGACGCAGACATTGCTGATGCGCTCACACGCCTTGATCTGCCGTTCACGATGATGGCCGATGCGTTCGTCGTCGAACCGCCATTCGAGCGACTCGACCTCTTGATTCCAGAAGACATTGCCGAAGAAGTGGGGCGCATCATCGGCTATGACAAAATCCAACCCGCCGCGTTGGCTCCTCTGCAAAAGAAGCCCGAAGTGAACAAGAATTTTTACGCCTCTGAGCGCATGCGTGAAGAATATGTCGCGCAAGGCTATTCAGAAGTATTCACGAGCGTTTTTGCCGACACCGGTGAACGCGTCGTTGCGAACAAAGTCGACGGCGTGCGACCGTATTTGCGGACAACACTCATCGACGGATTGAAAGATGCGCTTGAGAGAAATGATCGCAACAAAGATCTGCTCGGGCTTCCTGAAGTGAGATTGTTTGAGATAGGTATTGTCTGGAAGGGAGGCAAAGAGATGACCGTGCTTGGTACCGCAGATAAGGCAGGGGTACGCGAAGAGCCGTTGCCCGCGCATAAGGCGCACGCATACGAAGCGCTACCACTCTCGCATGCCCAGCGATTCCACTCATTTTCGAGATACCCGTTCATTACGCGCGACATCGCATTGTGGGTATCTCAGGGGACAATCGAGCAAGATGTCCTCCAAGTGATACGGTCGAACGCAGGTGAATTGCTCGTGCGGAGCGAAAAATTCGACGAATTCAAGAAAGGCGAACGCACATCGTTCGCATTCCGCCTCGTCTTTCAATCTTTTGACCGCACGCTTACCGATCTCGATGCCAATGAGCGCATGGAGAGCATCTCGAACGCACTGAAAGCCAAGGGGTTTGAGATCCGATAACCCGGCACTTTCTTAAGCACAGACTGTTACATTAAGGCGGCGGATCTGCGCAAAATGTAGGGGGTAAAGATTAGAAAGTGCCGGGCAAAAAAGTCCCTTCATTGAGCCACGAATTGGGGATTATGAAGTTGGTAAAATCTCCCTTTTCAGGTATACTGATGGAGCGGGATTTTTTCATTTATGCCCGGTAGTGAAATGTGCCTTAGGCGAAAATAAACCATGAAAGATTTTCAAGCGAACAGTCATAGCGCTTCAGTCGAGGGATTGTTCACCACGCCGCGGCAGCACACCTGTGACTGCCGCCAAGGCACATAATACTAACCGGGTATGGCGAAGAAAAAGATAATAAAAAAGGACGTACCTGCTCGTAAAGAAGGCTCATACGGCGCGGAGGACATTACGGTCCTGGAAGGACTAGAAGCGGTGCGGCGCAGGCCGGGCATGTATATCGGCACGACCGGCGTGTCAGGCTTGCACCACTTAGTATGGGAAGTGTTCGACAACTCACGCGACGAAGCGATGGGAGGATTTTGCGACGATATCGAGATCGCGCTCTTGCCCGACGGCTCGGTGCGCGTGGCGGACAACGGCCGCGGCATTCCGGTAGAAATACATCCGAAGACCAAGGTCTCAACACTTGAGACGGTCATGACCATCTTGCACGCCGGTGGAAAATTTGGCGGCGAGGGCTACAAAGTGTCGGGCGGTTTGCACGGCGTCGGCGTGTCGGTAGTCAATGCGCTCTCGGAAGCGGTGCGCGCCGAAGTGCACCGGGATGGCGGCACATACGTGCAGGAGTACAAAGAGGGCGGCAAACCTGCAGGGAAAATAAAAAAGATCGGCGGCTCAGACCTGCACGGCACTATCATCCGATTTCGCCCCGACCAAACCATTTTCCCCGATCGAACGTTCAACTGGGAAACCATCGTGGCGCACATGCGCCAGCAGGCGTACCTCGTTCGCGGGTTGCGCATCTCGATACTCGATCTACGTAATGGTGCCAAGGTAGAAGCGGACGACGTTTTCTATTTACGGGAGCTCGGTCTCGATGCTCCGTCGATCACCTTCTATTTCGAAGGCGGACTCCGCTCGCTCGTTTCTTTCCAGAATCGCCACCAGGAGCCCGTGCACAAGACCGTATTCTATGTGGAGAAGGAGCAAGACGGTGTCCAGGTCGAAGTGGCCCTGCAATACGTCGACGACATCACCTCGCGCATCTCCGCATTTGCCAACAATATTTACAACGCTGAGGGCGGCACGCACATCACCGGCTTCAAGACGGCGCTCACCCGCACGCTCAATGCCGTCAACAAAAGCGGCAAGGACAGCGACACCTTTACCGGCGACGATGTGCTAGAAGGTCTGACGGCGGTCGTCTCGGTGAAGCTCCGCGAGATCCAATTCGAAGGACAGACCAAGGGGAAGCTCGGGAGCGTGGAAGCGCGTGGCGTGACCGAAACTGTTTTCGGTGAAGCCTTCAGTGCATTCCTTGAAGAGCATCCGGATGAAGCGCGCGCCATCATCGGCAAAGCGGCGCTCGCGATGAAAGCACGCAAAGCCGCCAAAGCCGCCAAAGACTCTATCTTGCGCAAAGGCGCGCTCGATGGCATGACGCTGCCCGGCAAGCTCGCCGATTGCCAGACGAAATCGGCCGCAGAGAGCGAGCTCTTCATCGTAGAGGGAGACTCGGCCGGCGGTACCGCCAAGACCGGCCGCGACCGCCGTACGCAGGCGGTCCTTCCGCTGCGCGGTAAGATCCTCAACATCGAGCGCGCACGACTCGACAAAATGCTCGCCTCAGAGCAGATCCGCAATCTCGTCGTCGCCCTCGGGACCGCGATCGGAGACATATTCGACGTCGCCAAGCTGCGCTATCACAAGATAATCATCGCGACCGATGCCGATGTGGACGGCGCGCACATCCGCACACTCCTCCTTACGCTCTTCTTCCGCCATTTTCGCCCCGTAATCGACGGCGGCTACCTCTACATCGCCCAGCCGCCGCTTTTCAAGATACGCAAAGGCAAAGAAATTTTTTATGCATATTCCGACGCTGAACGCGTCAAGCTCATCGGCCGCGATATACCCATCGAAGCAGAGAACAGTGAACAGGAAACAGAGAACGGCGAAGAAGAAACCGAAGAAGCAAAAAAACGCATGCCCAAGATATCGGTACAGCGCTACAAAGGTCTCGGCGAAATGAATGCAGATGAATTGAAAGAAACGACGATGGACCCGAGCAAACGAGTGCTCTTGCAGGTCACCATCGAAGACGCCCAGGAAGCCGACAAAATATTCGACATGCTCATGGGCACCGATGTCCCTGCCAGAAAGTCATTCATCCAATCCCACGCGCACGAAGCGACGCTGGATATATAAACAAGTATGAGTGACGGCTTTGAGAATAAATTCGTTCCAAGACCAAAAGAACCTCTTACGATTGATTTGATAAAAGGTGTCGATTACCACGAAGTGCGTCCTGACGAAGGAATGCCCGATCAAAGATCGGGGGAGAAAATTCGAGAACCAGAGCAACTTCAACAAAAGGTCTTGGAGCATTGCCAGGTAATACTCAATGAATTTAGCCAACTACCCGGTACGTCCGCAACCTTAGACGGTGCCGAAAAAAATCACACCTCATTTGTAGAATCAATAGACATCGCTAGGAAAAATCCGTTTTCTCCACAAATCCGGACACGTTTTATTGCTGAAGCAAGCAAAGCTGCTGACTCGATTGAACATACGAGAAATGTTTTTTACGTACGTCTCATCGAATCAATTGGTGAAGAGACGCTCGCGCCGATTCGTCTTGAAATTCACCAGATGATAGATACCTTACTCCTCAGCCAGCGCCGCATACGAAGCGCAGAATGGTACAGACAACGACTCGACTCACTTCAGAAAAGTTGATAACCAGCCCCTTCTCTTTTTAGTAGATCGTCACCGCGGCTTCGTTGTTGGTGCGGTTGGTGTAGCAGAGGGTTCAGTGAAAGACCAGTCATGGGAGTCCTCCTTCAGTTTGGTCCCATATCGTGATTATGCACCGTTTGCTATACTATCGCTATGGTAAAGACGCTCCAAAAGGCTCTCGAAGAAGTTTCGGCGCTTCCGGCAGTGGATCAAGAACACATTGGCAAGAAACTCCTGTCTCATGTTGAAAAACTCCATCAACTCCGGGAAGCACTGAATCTGGGTGTGCGTTCGCTTGATCGAGGAGAAGGGAAGCCGTTCGATCTCAAAGCATTTCTCAAGCGGAAGCACAATGGCAAAGCGTAAAAGAAAGATCCTATGGTCTTTAGACGCAAGAAATGACGTGTCCGATATTTGGGATTTTTATCATAGCGTTGCCGGCCAACATACTGCGGATCTGATCGTTCACGATATCGATCATGCATGTGAATTGATCGGCCAGCATCCGTTTGCGGGAAAAGCTCGTGACGAAGTGGGCGCCGGATTCCGATCGATCGTCGCCCGACCGCATGTCATTTTCTATCGCGTGAACGCAGAGACCCCCGAGATCATTCGAGTTTTAGACGTCCGACGTGACACCGAGGAGATATTCAGAGACGAAGGTTAAAGCTTAGGGGCCGTTCACAAATAACCTGATAGTTATTTGGGATTACGGCCCCTTGTGCCTCGTTCATAACAGTTGAACTTATTAATAAATGAGGCCTTAGACCACCGTCGCAGCGGTGTTGTTGGTCTTGGTGGATTCGACGACGCAGTATTTATAGATGGGTGCAAAGACGCACTTGCACAAGCAAAGGTAGAGTCGGCACTTAGTAGATCATCACCGCGGCTTCGTTGTTGGTACGGTTGATATCGTTGATGAGGTTCGAGGGGTCCGCTACGGCCGTGAACATGCCGCCGCCCGGGGTGAGCATTGTGAAGCGCAGGGTGTTGACGATATGATCGCCGGGCGCGAGCGATACCTGATTTGCCGACGTGTAGGTGTAGGCGCTGCTGGTGGGCAGATGAGCTTGGAAGAACCACGTACCGGTCGGGCTCCCGCCGACGTTCGCGATGTCGAATTCCACACCCACGAGGTCGCCCGGCGTCGGAGCACGATTCATAAGCAGCGCACCGCTCGGATCAATGTAGCCGGTTGCGATGATAGTGACCTTCAAATCCGCAGGGCCCGAGGCTGCGTGCGCCACGGGTGCGTAGTGCGAGGATGGCACAGCATGATATGAGGTGACGGGCTTTTTAGCCGGAGCTGCGGGTTTCGAGGCGGCTGGCTGCGCAGGAGCGGGTTGCGCTACCTGCGCGGCGGGCGCTACGCTCATGCTTGCCGAGGCCTCTACACGCGCGCTGCCGTCTGTGGGCGTGAAGACGACCGAGAAAGGAACCGACACAGCTCCAATCGTCGCTGCCATCGGTATCATCGTCGCTGATGTGGAAGAGCCGACAGTAATCGAAGTACCACAGGGGATCTTGTTCATCGCACCGTTTTGTCCTGGCATGACGAACGCGAAGTTGGGCTCACACTGGTAGACGAACGAGAAGCTGCCAGCTTTTGTCTCGTTGTTGAGCTTCCACGAGATCGTCACCGGATTGCCTGATACGGGACTTTTCGGAGCGGTGATCTCGATGGTGGCGGGCGAAGCGAAGAGGGAACCGAAAGAGAATTTTGAAATATTCACGATGTGGAGCAAGCCCCACACAATAATGACGAGCAGGATAATAAAGCCGACGATCGCGAGCGTATTGGATACGATGCTCATCGTAGGGCTCTCCTTCTTGGGGGGGAGCAGCTTCGGGGCGGGCTTTGGTGCGTCGGTCATGGTGAGTAGTTTTACCGAGATTTAAATAATCTGTCAAATCCCATGCCCCGTTAGAAGCTTCGCGGGCGTTCTCTTGGGTCTTAGGTGTTGGAAAAATGTTGGAAAGTCAGAGCTTTCTAATGGGGTTGACATTTGGCACAATATCATGGTAATATCCCGCTGTCAATATGGCTCGACTTCGCTCATCACAGGTGGCTCATAAGGTCACACATAAGGCTCCGATCTCCGTTTTCATTGCGAGCACCATCGTCGTATTTTTCATGTCGCTCTCTGCGGCGGATTCGATCGGTTTCGTCCCCGATTACATCGACGGCACTCCGCCGGCTG
>Ga0080064_1002706_pt1 | contig 28830 bp, 32 predicted proteins | sample Subgrocontami54m_FD_69260 | JGI IMG/M metagenome (GOLD analysis project Ga0080064, IMG submission 69260) | Subsurface groundwater microbial communities from S. Glens Falls, New York, USA - GMW46 contaminated, 5.4 m (SPADES assembly) (version 2) ...
TGCGGAAAACGGATCTTCCAGAGTATGTGTGCCCGGGAAGCCCGCATCGCGCGCGCCATGTCCATCACCTCCGGATCGATCGAACGCAACCCCAGCACCGAATCGATGACGATCGGAAAGATGGCGATGCTGATCGCAACCGCGGTCTTGGATGCGCTCCCCGTCCCGAACCAGATGACGAACAGCGGCGCGAGCGCCACCTTGGGCAGGCTGTTGAGTCCCACGAGAAACGTGTAGAGCGTCCGCTCGAGCCAGATCGAATGGATGATTCCCACCGCGAACACGACGCCGAAAACGAGCGCCAGCCCGAATCCGGCCAATGCCACCCAAAGGGTCGAGAACGCATGCCGGAAATAGAAGTCGGGATTCGCGACGAGCGCATGGAAAACCACCGACGGCGGGGGAACGATGAATTCGCGCACCTGGAAGACACGCACGCAGATCTCCCAGAGCAGCAGCGTCCCAATCATCACCACCGCGACCGACCGCGCTTCCTCGCTCGCTCGCCACACGCTCATTCCCCCTTGAACACGCCGACGCGCCTGAACAAGGCCTGCAGTTGAGTGACGTAGCGGTTGAAATCCGGCGTGGCGCGCACCGCCAGCGGCCGCGGCCGCGGCACATCAATGGTCAGATCTTCAATGACGCGGCCGGGATTGCGCGACATCACCACCACCCGGTCGGACAGAAAAACGGCTTCCTGGATGCTATGGGTCACGAACACCACGGTCTTCCTGAACTGCAGCCAGATGCGTTGCAGCTCGATGTTGAGTTCATCGCGCGTCATCGCATCCAGCGCGCCGAACGGCTCGTCCATCAGCAGCAGCTGCGGGTCGCTGACCAGCGCCCTGCAGATGGCGGCGCGCTGGCGCATGCCGCCCGACAACTCCCAGGGGTGGTGGCGCTCGAATCCGGCCAGGCCGAACAGCTCCAGCAGGCGCAGCGCCTCGCGCTCGGAGGCGGCGAGATCGAGGCGCATGAACTCGGCGGTGATCATCACGTTCTGGAGGATGGTGCGCCAGTCCAGGAGTATGTCGCGCTGGAACACCACGCCCAGGCCATGCGGAGGACCGTCGAGCAGGGCGCCGCCCAACCGGATTTCTCCACCGGTGCCGGTCTCGATCCCGGCAATGCATTTGATCAGCGTGCTCTTGCCGCAGCCGCTGGGCCCGAGGATGCTGACAAACTCGCCCTGGCCGACCTCCAGGTCGATGCCATCGAGTGCAAGTACGTTACCCCTGGGCGACGGGTACAGTTTGGTGAACCCGGCGACGCTCAGGTAGGCGCTCATCAGGAACTCTCGGCCACCTCAATTCGGCACGAATTCGTTGGTGTAGTAATCCTCGGGCTTCGGGTTGCCGGTGATGGCCCCGGCGTCCTTCATCGACTTGATCGCCGCGGCCCAGTCCGCGCTCGCCTGCCAGCCGATGCGTTTGCCTTTGGTCGCCGCGGTGGGCACCAACGTAAGGTTCAGCTCGACCTGCCCTTTAATCACGCCCGGATCGAGCTTCACCCCGGGACGTTGCTTGATCAGCGCCTGGACAGCCTCATCGACGTTGCCTTTCTGGATGTATTCCCAGGTTTCGGTCTGCACCCTGGTGATTTTGCGCAACATGTCCTTCCGGTCGGCCAGGGTTTTGTTGCTGGCGATCAGCCCGTAACTGGGGAAGACGATGCCGTAGTCGGCGGTGCGGATGGCCTTCGAGGGCCGCGTCTTCTCCATCAGGGGTATGACGAAGGTCTCGAAAGACATGATGCCATCGGCCTCCTTGGCGCTGTAGAGGCTCATCATCGCGGGGGGCGCGACCATGGTCACGTTCACCGATTTTCGATCCAGTCCACCCTTGGCGAGGAAATTGTCGATAAACGACATCCAGGGGCTGCCGGTAAAACACAGCAGCTTCTTGCCTTTGAGATCGGCGAGGGTGTTGATGCCCGAGTCGCGCGGCACGATGACCGCCATGTCGCCGACGCGCATGAAGCCGGCAAAAGACTTGATCGGCAGCTTCTTCTCCAGCGCCATCGCCATGCCGCCGAGTATCACCTGACCGATCTCGACCTGATCGGCTGCGACCAGTTGAATGGTGTGGAGCGTGCCCGCCCCATCCTGAACATCGACCTCGAGGCCTTCGCGCGCGAACCAGCCCTTTTCCTTGGCGAGATGCATCGCGACGTGGTGGCCCCCCGGCGTAAAATCGAGGCGAACCGTCACCTTCTCGGCTGCCTGCGCTGCATTTGTCAAGGCGAGCAGCGCCGCACCCGCCATCGACAGCAACAGCGAACGCACGAACCTGGCTTGCTTCATCATGATGACTCTCCCTGGTTTGACCTGGCCGTTAACGTGAAGACCTGAACGTGAAGACCTGAAGCGTTGTGCCCGGATACTGTATCGGAGAACGACCGGCAACGGGAGCGGGCCGGATTTTCGCGGCGCCCCGTCATCCGGGCGATGTTTGCCGCGGCATCGCCCCTGGCCTTCAGTCAAGGGCGGGAAACGGGATTTTCTGCCGATGTCCGGTGCCCGCCGCACATGAAGCAGCCATTCGCGGGCGGGTTCCGCCGCCTTCACCACCGGCACCCTCGCACTGGCTGGACGCCGCCGGTGAGACGCTCAGGAAACTCTGATTAACTCACACCACGATCAGCGTCGCGAGAATCAAACGCCACAAGTTCTTGATTGTCATGGTCCTCGCTCGTCCGCGCAGCTTGCAAACAGCGGCCGCCTCGCGACACAACTCACGGTTTTCAGAGTCTCCCTCAGTAATATTTCCAGACGTCGTAGCTCCGGTAGTACTGTTCCGCGGTATGGATCACCGCGAAACGCACGCCGCGCTGGGCATATTCGCTGGTCGCGTAGCGGCTCATCGCTGTCGGTCCCAGGCTGCCGTGTTCCACTTCGACGTCCGAGGCGTGCACGGCGATCGAAGCCAGGGCGTCCTCGCTCAGATCGTAATGTTCTTTGAGCCCCTCCAGGATTTTCGCGAATATCAACGGGTTCAGCCGCTCGGCCGTAAAGGAGAGCGCCGCGATCGACTCCACGAACGGCCGGTTACGCATCACTACTTCCCACCAATGCCGGAAAGCCCAGGTTTCCGGGCGCGCCTCGTCGCGCTTGCGCCGTTCCTCGTCCCAGCCCAGCGCTTCGAGCGTACGGTAGATGAGCGCGACATGGCCCGCGGTCTTCGAGGTGTGCCCCTGTTCCTCCTCGAGGATGTTCTCCAGCAGGCTTTCGCGCAGATCTTCGTCGGGGCAATTGGCGTACATCACCCCCACCAGCTTGTTGGTCGGATCCGCCCAGGTCATGAACTGGTGTATCCAGCCGGCAATCTGGTTCTTGCTCGCCTTGCCTTCCTTGACCGCCAGCACGAAGGGGTGCTGCAGCCGGTTGCGGCCGGGCTTTTTCAGTTCCCTTTCAAACTCCTCGACCAGCGCTTCGACGGGCAGGCCCGGCTCGCGCCGCACAACTGCATCGGTGGCAGTGCTCATCTTTTAATCCTCCTTCGCGACAATTGCTGCTCAGACAATTGCTGCTCACGTCTCACGTCGTTTGTCGGTTGGCCGCATGCGGTTCATTTTAGTCACGTTGATTGGCCCTTTGCAACCCGGCTTTGCTCCACCGGGCGCTAGTCCAGTTTGATATTCAATGCCTTGATGTAGCGCGCATACTTTTCGCGGTCCGACCTGAGGATGCCGGCGAGGTGTTCAGGGCCGACCGGCGCGGGCTCCATGACCTTGCTGACGATGCTCTTTTCGCGGAAGTCCGGGTCGGTCAGCACCTTGCCGAGTTCCGCGGCGAGTTTCTGCACGATGTCCTGCGGCGTCCTGGCCGGCACCACAAAGCCGTACCAGGGGCTCGAATCCATATCCTTCAGACCCGCCTCGGCGAACGTCGGCACTTCGGGCATCAGCGCCGAACGCTCGCGGCGCATGATGCCGAGCGCCTTGATGCGCCCGGTCCTGATATGCGGCAACGACTGGTTGGGCGAGGTCAGCACCACCTGCACCTGGCCGCTCAGCAAGGCCGGCACGACTTCGGCGACGCCCTTGAAGGGCACGTGGACCATGTTGATGCCGGCAGCCCGCTGCAGCGCTTCGCCATCCAGGTGCGCATTGGTGGCCATGCCGAACGAGGCGAAATTGAGCTTGCCCGGATTCGCCTTGGCGATCCTGATCAGATCGGCGATGCTGTTGGCGCCGACCTCGGCGTTCACCAGCAGATAGATCGGCACGTAGGCGATCGCCGTGACCGGCGCGAAGTCGGTTTGCGGATTGTAGGGAAGCTTGCGGTACACCAGCGGATTGATCGAGGTGGTCACGTCCGTGGCGAACAGCAACGTGTGGCCGTCCGGCGCGGCTTTGGCGACGGCTTCCGCGCCGATGATGGTGCTGGCGCCGGGGCGGTTGTCCACCAGCACCGGCTTGCCGATGTTTTCAGCCAGTTTCGCGGCGATGGAACGGTTGAGCGTGTCGCCCGCGCCGCCCGCCGGAAACGGCACCACGATGTGAATCGGCTTGCTGGGAAAGGCCTGGGCGAGCGCCACCAGCGGGGTCAGCAACAGACCGATTGCCAGGGTTGAAAGCCGGGAAAGACGCGTCATGGTTTGCTCCTTAAATTCTGTTCGGCTCCGGAATAGCGGCGCGGATCCGCTGCGTGGCCGCCTCGCGCAGCAGCGGTTTGGACAGCTTGCCCGATTTGGTCATCGGGAAAGCATCGAACACCTGCACGTGCTCCGGCCACTTGAATTTGGCCAGCCCCTTTTGCGACAGTATCTCGCCGAATTTCCGCACCGTCGGCGCCTCGGCGCCCGGCTGCAGCACCACGCAGGCGCAGGCTCGCTCCATATACACCTCGTCCGGCACCGGCACCACGGCGATATCGGCGATGCCCGGGCTGTCGCGCAGGGCGCGCTCGATCTCGTCGCAACTGATGGTCTCACCGGCGCGCTTGACGATGTCCTTGATGCGCCCCTCGAACACGTAACAGCGCCGGCCCTCGACGACGCGGCAGCGCAACAGGTCGCCGCTGCGCAGAAACCCCTCCGGCGTGAACGATTCGCGATTCTTGTCGTCGGCCTTGTAGTAGCCGTGCAGCGTGAACGGTCCCCGTATGGTCAGTTCGCCCATCTCGCCCTCGGCAACCGGCTCGGTGGTTCCGGGTTTCACCAGGCGTACTTCGTCCAGCTCGCACACCGGTCGCCCCACGGTCTCCTCCAGCGAAGCGAGCGGATCGTCCGGCCGGGTCATCATCACCGGCCCTTCCGCCATGCCGAACACGCTGGTGGGCCGCACGCCGAGGTCGCGGCGGATCAGCGGCGCACCGCCCATGGTGGCGATGCTGCGGATGAAGGACAGGTCCGCGTTGCGGCGCCGGGTCGCGGCGATCAGGCGCAGCAACAACGGCTTGGGAATGAAGCACCAGGTCGGCCGGTACTTCAGGAACAGCTCAAGCAGGCCGTCTTCGGTGAAGTCGCGGCTGATGACGACCGGACTGCCGATCAGCATCCCCGGACCCCAGTGACAGACAAAACCGGCGTTGTGCAACATCGGTCCGCCGCTGAACACCACTTCCGGTGCGGCGCGCTTCATTGCGGCAAGGATGGCCCGCATCTGGCCCAGGTAATCGTTCGACAGGCGCGGAATGATCTTCGATACCCCGGTGGTGCCGCCGGATAACTGAAATACCGCCGCCTGAAAGGGATCGAACGTTTTCACCAGGGCGCGCACCGTGGCGCGCGCCGCAGCGGCCGGCTCGGAGGCGATGAGCGCCTCGAGCGAGCGCTGTCCCGGGCGCGGCGCGGCGCGCGCCACCACCACCTCGGCCATCGAGGGAATCTCTGCGCTCAGGCCGGCGGCGAATCCGGGCAGGTCGAATTTTTCGTCATCGCCCTGGACGAACCACAAACGCGCTTCGGCATGGCGGCCGAGCTGGCCGATTTCCAGTTCGCGGTGGCTGGCCAGGGTGCAGACGGGAATGACACCGGCCTTGAGGCAGGCGATGGTGGCAATCACCAGTTCCGGCGAGTTCGCCATCTGGAACAGCGCCCGGTCCAGCGGCTGGATGCCCAGCCGCAGCAGCGCGGCCGCGAGGCGGTCGCTGCGCTCATCGAGTTCGGCGAACGTCATGCTGCCGTCCGGCCCGGTGATCGCAAGCTGCGCGGCGTGGTGTTCGAATGCTGCGATGAACGCGCCGGGCAGCGTATCCAGAGACAGGCCGCCCGCTTTTACATAGCGTTCGAGCACCTCGCGCGGCGGATACACCACGCCTGCCAGCGGCTCGCGCACGCCGATTTGCCGATCCGGATTCAAAATTCCTCCTTTGCCCATTACCGTTGCGCCCTTTAGAATTCGAGACTGGCCAGAAGGTCTCGCCAGCCAATTGTCATCAAGCAGATTGTAGTGAAAGCGGCGCGCCGCGTCCGTTCCGGGACGGTATGATCTTCCGTTGCCGGCTCCCGTATCGTTCAAAGGAAATTGCCAATGAAAGCCGTCATCTGCAAACGCCACGGATTGCCCGACACGCTGGTCATCGAGGACCTGCCCTCGCCGCAGGCGGGCAGCGGCCAGGTGGTGATTTCGGTCAAGGCCGCCGGCGTCAATTTTCCCGACGTGCTGATCATCCAGGACAAGTACCAGTTCAAGCCGCCGCTGCCTTTTTCGCCGGGCAGCGAAGTGGCCGGCACCATCAAGGCGGTCGGCGAAGGCGTTACCGGATTGAAGCCGGGCGACGCGGTGATGGCGCTGCTCAACTGGGGCGGCTATGCCGAAGAAGTCGCCGTCGAGGCAGGCCGGGTCGCGCCCATCCCCAAGGGCCTCGCCTTCGACGTGGCCGCCTCCTTCGGCATCACCTACGTCACCTCGTATCACGCCCTGAAGGACCGCGCCCGCATCGCGCCCGGCGAGTCGCTGCTGGTGCTGGGCGCCGCGGGCGGCGTGGGCCTCGCCACGGTGGAACTGGGCAAGCTGATGGGGGCGCGGGTGATTGCCGCCGCCTCCTCCGCCGACAAACTCGCCACCTGCAAGCGCCATGGCGCCGATGAATTGATCAATTACGAGCAGGAAGACCTGCGCGAAGCGGTCAAAAGGCTTACCGCCGGCAAAGGTGTGGACGTGGTGTACGACCCGGTGGGCGGAAAATTTTCGGAGCCGGCGCTGCGCAGCATGGCCTGGAACGGCCGCCACCTGGTGGTGGGTTTTGCCGCCGGCGACATTGCGCGCATCCCGCTCAATCTGGCGCTGTTGAAAGGCTGTTCCATCGTCGGCGTCTTCTCGGGCGGCTTCGCCAACCATGAACCCGAAAAAAACCGGGCGAACCTGGCCGAGATCGCCCGGCTGCTGGAGCAGGGCAAGCTGAAACCGCTGGTCAGCGCCAGCTATCCGCTGGAGCGCGCCGCCGAAGCGCTGAACCAGATGATGAACCGCAAGGTGCAGGGCAAGGCGGTGCTGGTGACCGCGTAGCGTGCCGCAGCCGCCGCGCAGGGGCATGGCGCCGCGTCTCGCATCCGCCTGCAACTACAACTGGTCCTTCAGAAACCGCGCCAGTTTCGGCGCCAGCATCGCCGCATGGCTGTGCGGTTCGTCGATCGGCTGCGTCATCCAGTAGTGTCCGGCGCCGGGAATCACCACCGAGCGCGTGAAGTAAGCCGCCTGCCTCAGCGCGGTGAGGAAGGGCCAGGACTGGGTGTGCCAGTCCACCACCTCGTCTTCCGTGCCCCAGATCAGGAGGAACGCCGTCTTGTTGGCGTGGCTGGTGACATAGGTAAGCGGCGAAGCCTGATGGAAAATGCGCCGGTCTTCGAGCGGACTCGTGCCGAGAAAATTCTCGCCGATGTTGTCCCGTGTTCGCAATACCAGGTCGTGTTGCCACTGGGCGATCAGGTCATAGACGCCGTACACACCGGCCACAACCTTCACTGCGGTGCTGGTGGCGGCGTGCGGATCCTTCGGGTAGCCGCTCCTGAATTCCGGCTGGTCGCCTGCCAGCGCCACCAGCGCCGACAGGTGCCCGCCGGCGGAGTCGCCGGCCAGCCCGATGCGCTCCGCATCGATGCCCAGCCGGCCGGCGTTGGCGCGGACGAACTGCACCGCGGCGCGCACGTCGTGCACCGCTGCCGGATAACGGTTGGCGGCGCCGGCCACCAGCCGGTAATCGACCGAAAACACGGCGATGCCGCGGCTGGCAAGATACGGCCCCCAGTATTGATAAAAGCCCGCGGATCCCAGCTTCCAGGCGCCGCCATGGACAGCGATCAGGATCGGCGTTTTCCCCGCGCCGCCTTTGGGCGAATACAGCTCGCCGCTCAGCGCGACGCCGTCATGCAGCGCGTACTGCACATTTTTTTCCACCGAGACGTCCATTCCCAGCCCTCCTCCATCATTGCCCCGTCAGCGCCGCCCGGGTTGCCCGCCGTGCACCGCGCGTACGCATCGTCCATGCAAGCGATCCATGCAGGCACCGTGTCTCTAAACCAGAGCGCAGCCTCTACGCGCGCGGCTTGCACTGCGTGAATGTGGCCTTGCCATCTTCCTGCAGTTCGGCGACGCCGCCCGCCAGCGACAAGGTGGTCTTGCCGTTGCTGTAGCGCCCCGCGGCCACCTCATCGAGCCGGAAGGTGCGCTCCGGAAACATCACCAGCATCGCCTTCCTGCCTTCAGCGGGACGCAGCACCAGCCGCTTGCCCGCCGAGCAGCCGTATTCCGTGGCGTCCGCCGGGAGGCGCGGAATTTCCTCGACCGTCCGCCACGGATTCAGCCGGGCGAGTTCCATGCCGCCGCATCCGGCGACCAGCAACGGCGCCGCCATGGCCAACTTCATTGCCAGCCTCCCCGCCCGGTTGTTCGATGACGCCATCCTGTCTCCTGTCAATGCGGATCGTTGTTTCAGCAGTCCGGCTCGCCCGGCGCCGGCGCCGGCCGCGGATCGTAGCCGAAGCGCGCCGCAACGCCGTCCGAGCGGAGGCGCGTCAGCGCAATCTGACGCCCTGCCAGCTCGAGCGCGATCGGTCCGGACATTTGCGCTTCATCGTCGATCAGGCGGCCGCCTTCGTCCACCAGCTTGAGTTGCGCCAGATCGCGGTCGTGCACCACACCCGGCCCGGGGTCCGCCTCGAGCAGCAATTCGCTGTTTTCGTCGAGCCAGGCGGCGCGCACCTGCCCCGCCTGTGCGCCGGTGTGCGTCTCGAAGCTCGTCCCGTCGGCGCCGAGGCGGAATACGAACGGCGTGTAATCGAGGCGCACAAACACCCGCTGCGGTCCATTCTGAAAAAACCAGCGGCCTTTCTCATCGTGCGCGTAATTGCGCCCGATGAAATCAACCACCGCCCGATTGCCGATGCGCTCGAAGCCGCCGCTCCTGCCTTTCACCCGCCAGTTGCCGCGGCGGTCGAGCGACAGCCAGCCGAAAACATTGGGTACATCCGGCCATTTCTGCATGGCCCGTTTGACGATATCGTCCATCGGCGCGAGGGTGCGATCATCTGAGCATGGGAAGGGCCACGCAAGTATTGTTGCTCGGCGGGGCGGGTGGCAGTATAGGCTGAAAAGAGGCTGCCCAGATGCTGCCGGCGCAGCGGGTGCACCGCGAAAGAAGCGGACATCGGTGTCAGGCGCCGGGAACGCCTCGCCGATTACAAGGTGCCGCATCTCATCGAGTTCCGCGGCGAGCTGCCGAAAACCGGCGCCGGCAAGGTGTCGCGGCGCGAACTGCGCGAGGAACAAGGCGCTTTGAGCAGCCGGTCGTCCTCGATCTTCTCGCCGTCCGACGCGACGGTCTCGCCGGGGAGGTTCTCGACCTGCTCCGCGACGTTGTCGAGCGCGTCGAACCGCGCCGCGCCGCCGGATGCCGTCGATGGCCCTGAAGCGGCTTTGGGCTTCCCCAAACGACCAACGGGCGTCAACAGCCGATCAACCAAGGAGAGCGCAAATGTTCCGCCGCTTGATAGCTCCTTCGCCGCGCGAATTCGGGAAATGGTGTGGGTACGCGCTGATACCGCTTGCCCCGGGTTGCCGGCCCCGCCTTTCCAGTTCGCGATGGCGATGATTTTGTCTGACATTGCTTTAATTGTTGTTATCTTGTCTATTGATAAATGATATCAACTTGCTAGAATGAGCGAGTTAAAAGAGGCATGGACATGTCAACCCGGCAAATCTTGATACGATTGCCTGAAGAAGTAGCCGCCAAGCTTAAGGCGGCAGTGCCGGCACGCCAGCGCAACAAATTTATTGCCGAACTGGTGGCAGCCGCGGTCGCCCGTCATGAGGACAAGCTGGCGAAGATCGCCGACGCGGTGACCAGCGAGGAGAAGCGCAAGCCCAAAATCGTGCAGGAAACGCGCGATTGGGAAGCGGCTGCCGGCGACGGTTTGGAAGAAAAACATGGCAGACACGCAAAGCCTCAAACGCGGTGATGTGGTCTGGGTCAATCTGGATCCGACGGTGGGCAGGGAAATCCAGAAGCGCCGGCCGTGTGTTGTGGTGTCGCTCTCGGTGCTGAACGAGAGGCGGCTCACGGTGGTTGTGGTGCCGCTATCGACGGGCAGCACGCCGCGACCACCGCTGGTGGTGGCGGCGCCTTCCGCAGGCGCCGGGTCGAATGCCCGAATCGATCAAATCCGCGCAGTCGATAAATCCCGCATTCTGGACACGACCGGAAAATTGACTCGCGCGGACCTGGAACAGGTGGAGCAGGGGCTGCGAACCGTGCTCGGGCTATAAGTCGGACGTCCGGCCATCTCCGCGCATGAAGATGCGCGAGCAGCACGCCCTCACCGGCTCGCGCCGCTACGTTTTCCCCGGCGCGCGCACCAACGGGCGGCCGATGAGCGAGAACACCGTCAACGCGGGTCTGCGGCGGCACGGATACGCAAAGGAAGAATGACCGGCCACGGCTTCCGCAGCATCGCCTCAACACTGCTCAACGAGCAGGGGTGGCACCGAGACGCCATCGAGCGCCAGCTCGCGCACGCTGAGCGGAACAACGTGCGCGCGGCGTACAACTTCGCCGAGCACCTGCCCGAGCGCCGGAAGACGATACAGGCGCGGGCGGACTACCTTGACGGGTTGAAGGCCGGTGCGGAGGTCATCCCGCTTCACGGCCGCGCGGCTTAGGTGCGTGAGTCCGAGATCTCCGACGCTCTCGGGGAGACAGACGGATCACCCGCTCGCGTTCTGCCTTGGTCTTGATCGGCTTTACCTTCATACCGTCAGGCGGCTTTTCGCCTTTCGAGCGGCTTGATCAGCGATTCCGCCGGAATGCCAAGGTCGCTGTGCAGCCTCTGGATCATGGCGAGCGTCAGTGGGCGCCTGCGGCTGAGGACTTCGTAAACGCGGTTGATGCGCCCGATCATGGGCACGAGATCCTTGGCGGTCAGCCCCTTCTGTTCCATGCGGAACTTGACGGCCTCGATCGGATCGGGAAGATCAAGCCGGTAGTGCTTGTTCTCGTACGCCTCGACCAGCGTGGCCAGGACGTCCAGACGCTCGCCCTCGGGCGTATCGCGCTCCGCCGCCATCAGCGCCTCGATCTCCTTCAGCGCGGCGCGGTAGTCCGCTTTGGTCCTGATCGGCTTGATTTCCATATCGTCGTCCTTTCAGATCGTCTGCGCGTCTATCCTGTCATACTGCGTGTGCGTCCCTATGAACCGGATGTACACGACGCGGTATGGATAGTTGATCCAGACCACCACGCGGTACTTGTTGCCGGCGATGTTGAACACCACCCGCCCGTCCTGTAGGATGCTCGCGCTGCCGAATTCGCGTTTCACCTCGGCGGGCGAGCGCCAATCCGCCTGCACCACATGCCTGTACCAAGCCAGCGTCGGCTCGCGCGCATCGGCATAAGCGGCCTTGCCGGTCCAGAACTCCCGCAGCGTGGATAGGGCAATGACACGCATGGCGCAATATAGTCCCAAACTGGGACTAGCGCAAGGCGCTAACGGTCTTTGACTTTGTTCCGCCCGGGGCTAGTGTCCTGAGTCTGAAATCCGCTTACAAAATCTAGCCAGGCTGGCGAGAATTTCGTCGGCGGTCTTGGTCCACACGAAGGGTTGGGGCCGTCCTCTACGGCGGCGTTAAAGTACATCGCAACGAGCTCGGGGGCGCCGCGCAGCTCAGTGATCAACCGCGCCCGATGCGATACCGTCAGGTCTTTTCGCCCGGCCGGCGTTTTTTCCGGTTTGCGTACTCCTGCCATAGTTCCGTTGCCCTGTTGATATCTGTATCCCAAACGCAACAAAGCCGCTCATGGACCGGAAAACGGATTCTTCACCGTCAGTCGGCGCTCGAACACCTGCCCGTCCTGCATGTCCTCGGAATACAGAGTGTCGCAGCCAGCGGTGAGCGCCGCCGAAATGATGACCGAGTCCCAGTGGCCGATTTGGTAGCGCTCGCCGAGCGTCATGGCCTGTTCGGTGATTTCCGGTGTCACCTACATGACGTCGCAGCGGCGCATCAACACGCGGCCCAGTTGGTATGCCTCGGCCCGCTGCAGTTTGCGCTTGCCCAGCAATATGCTGAGGAACTCGTTCACGACCTGTGTGCTGATGAGCGGGTGCCGGCGCATGACAGCCAGCGCCTGGCGCCGCTTCTGCTCGTTGTCGTCGAGCGCGTAGATCGCGACGTTGGTGTCAGCGAAGAACCTTGCGGTCATAGCACTCTTCGCGATTAAACTTGCCCGACCAGGTGCCAGCCTGCTTCTCGAACTCTGCCCAATCCGCTTCCTCGTCGCCCATGGCGGCCGCGTATTTGTCCAGCGTGGCCAAGGCTTCCGCCTTCTCCCGGACGCGCTTTGCAAGCAGAAATTCGGCGAAATCCAGCATCTCGCCGATCTCTCGCTCGTGCATGGACTTCATGATTTCGGCAATACGCTCGGTTGCGCCCATGATTCCGCTCCTGTCATGACGGTTGGGCAAGTTTAACGGCTTTCGCCCGTTTCTTCACCTCCGCCGCCCTCTGCCCGGGCGCGCAGCGTGGCGACGGCGACCCGCTCGACATCTGCGTGCATAGCGCCATTGCCGACCGGAATTATGTGTTGTCGCAGGGGCGGATCGTTGCCGAGGGATCGGGGAGGAAGCTGATGGCGGATGAGACGTTGCGGGCGGGGTATCTGGGGTTGTAGAGATTCCGTGCCGGATACGGACGCACTGCCGGCCAACTACTTCACCGAGAATCCTTTGGCGAGGGATACCGGTCCTCCAGGGTCGCGGGGGTCGCGGGGCACCACTTGCCGGCGGGCCGGATCCGCCATCAGCTCCAGATCCTCCATCGGCATCGATCCAAGCAGCACCTCGTCCCCGAACACCATGGCGCCGACGAAGCAGGTGCGGCCGGCAACTTCCGCCCGAACCGGGCCGACATAAGGTGCTTCGATGCTCCTGCCATCGTCGAGGGTTACCGGGCGCGCACATTCGGCCGCCAGATTCAGTTGCCGCGACATCGACTCCGGAATGCAAAGCCTCGTTGGCGAATGCTCCGCCAACAACGACTCCCGGGGCACCTCTTCTGAGCATGGCGTGAGATACCATATATGGTAATATTGCAACTCATGCATCGTAGCTGGCGTACTTGGGGAGAAACGGCCATGTTCAAGACCACGTTGTATCTCGATGAGCAGACGCGCCACGCGCTGCGTTCACTGGCGGCCCACGAAGGCCGTACGCAGACGCAAGTTTTGCGCGAAGCCGTGGCGCAATACGCGAAAACGGTTGCATCTGTCGGGTTGCCGCCGGGCATCGGCGCCTACCGCAGCGGCCGGCCACGCCTCGCGGCCACTACACGGGCGACCGTGCGCAAGGCAGCCGCCGCTGGTGGCTTGCGGCGCGGCTCCTGATGCCCGCCGCCACACACGCGAATGCCGTGACGCTGGTGCTCGATACGAGCGGCGTAGTGGCGCTGTACGATGCCAGTGCGGATGCTCATTCAAGTGCCGTTGATGCAGTGCGCGGCGCCGCTTTGCGTCTGGTGCCGGCGGCGATCCTGGCCGAGATCGATTACATGCTGGGTGTGCGCCTCTCACCCGATGCCGCGCTGGATTTCCTGCGCGCGGTTGAATCGGGGTTTTTCATGATCGAGCCGTTTACGCGCGAGGACGCAAGCTATTGCCGTGCTTTGATCGAAAGGTACGCGCAACTCAAACTGGGGCTGGCCGATGCTGCCGTAATGGCGGTGGCTGAACGGCATCACGCCGCCGACGTCCTGAGCCTGGACCGGCGCCACTTTGACGTGGTGCGACCGGTCTCGTTCAGCGCGTTCCGGCTGTGGCCTGTCGCCACGCAGCGTGCGGCGGCAAGAAAGACAAAGCGCAAATAAAGCGCATCATTCGGCGCGCGGTCGCGCCGCGTTGAGCTAACCTTAACCTTAGGTTGAAAGGCCGGGCGCGGCATACGCCGCGCCGCTGTTGTCACGTATGGTGTCGGTCGCCTGCGAAGGGCGGGGTGGCCGACTATTTATATGAAATATAGTCGGTATCGTCCTGTGTAGGCCTACCGTTATCGGCACTCGGCGGGCGCCCGCGAAGTAGATATAAGTCGTTCGCACGCCGGCTCCACGCTCGAACACTGGCCGCGGAAGCCAGCCTGAACCGCTTTCGTGGCAATATCAGCCCGGCAACGGTGAAAGGCGGACCTGGGTGTATCTCGACCTGAGGACTTTGCAGTTAGCGGCGATCGTGGTCTGTTGTGTTCTCGGACCCGTGTCGCTCGCGTTCCCGCCCGTTCAGCGGCACATGCAGCCCTCCCGATTCTGGGGCGCGGGACTCATCGCCCTTGCCGGAGGACTGGCGCTGGGCAGTCTGCTCGGAAACGCGCCGGACTTTGTTTCGCATGTTCTGGGTCCCGGATTGCTCGCGCTGGCGCTCACCTTCGCGCAGTCGAGCGCGCGCGCGGTGGCCGGCAAGGACCGGCGCGACGTTCTGGGTTTTACGCTACTCGCGCTGTTTGTTCTGATGCTCCTCGCCCTGGAGAGCCTGTCCGCCGTTGCCTGGTTGCGCGGCCCGCTCGCCATGGCAGCGCTGGGGCTCCTCGCATGCAGAGTGGCGCTCGGCTTCCATGAGGGTAAGGGCCTGCCCGAGGGCCGCCCATTGCAGACAATAGGGGGCATCTTCGGCCTGTTCGGCTTGTCGCTGATTCTGCAGGGCACGCTTGCGCTGGCGCCTGCGGTTTCCAATGCGTCTTCCGAGCCGGGTGTGGCCGATGCACTGATGCTGGTCGGGCTGATTGCCGGCCTGCTGCTGGGGACCATGCTGCTCATGTGGGTGATGACCGAACGGATCGATTCCAGGATCCGCCAGCTCGTTTCCCTGGATCCGCTGACCGGGGCGCTGAACCGCCGGGCATTCGTTCAGCAATTCGAGCGCGAAGTTTCGCGTTTCCGGCGCCGGCCCGAAGCCCCGTTTGCAATCCTGCTGACCGACATAGACCACTTCCATCGCGTCAACGATGCCTACGGACACGGAGCGGGGGACCGAGTGCTCGAGGAGACGGTCGAAATCCTGCGCAGCATCAGCCGCGATTACGACCTGATCGGGCGTCTCGACGGCGATGTCTTCGTGCTGCTCACGCCCGGGGCCCGCAGCGACAGCGCAATGCTCGCGGCGGAGCGGGCGCGGCGGGAGATCGAACTGCAGGCATCGCTGCGCGCAAAACTCCCGAACCGCGTAACGGTCAGCATCGGCGTCGCCGTGTTCGGCGAGCACGGCGACAGTTGGGATACGATGCTGCGCGCGGCCGACGCCACGATAAAGTTCGCGAAGAAGCTCGGCGGCAACCGGGTGGAAGTGTCCGCGCCTGTGTCCCTGCTGCCGGGTGCGGCGTCCGGCGCGGCTGCACCCGCAACTGTTCCTGAATGAGGCCCGGCTCGCCCGCCCGCCGGCGTCGCGTTCACAATGGATAATGCGCCCGATGCAACGCGCCGACTTCACTTTTGCGCATCCCTTGCGCGTCCGCTGGGCCGAGGTGGACCGGCAGGACGTGGTGTTCAACGTCAACTACTTTCTGTATTTCGACGTCGCCGTCACCGAGTACTGGCGCGCCATCGGCTTCAACTATCCCGACGACATCGTCGAGCGCTTCGGCACCGACATCTACGCGGTGAAAGCGAGCGCCGAATACCACGGCTCGGCCGGCTACGACGACATGCTGGAAGTATGCTGCCGCGCTGGCCGCCTTGGCCGCTCGTCGATGCAGTTGGTGCTGGGCATTTACCGCGGCGGGGAACACCTCACCAGCGGCGAGCTCATTTACGTCAACGCCGATCCGAAGACGCGCAAGTCCGCCCCCTGGCCCGAGGCGCTGCGGCAGGCGATCATCGCCTACGAGCGGCTCGCCCCGGCAAGCCCCGCGCAGGGCACCTGAAAGACGCCGGGACATCGGCCTGACGGCCGCCGGACGTCGTTCTTCCCGAGGCAGCCCATGCCCGGGCGCCGCGCCGGAGCGTGCCAACCCCGGCGGTTATAATTTGTTTCCTTCTCCTCCCGCGGGCGCGCCATGCAAATCAGAGACAAACTGTACATCGACGGACTATGGCTTTCATCGAGCGGCAAGGGCGTCATCGCAGTCCGCAGCGCTTCCACCGAAGAGGTGATCGGCACCGTTCCCGAAGGCACGCTGGGCGACGTCAATGCAGCGGTCGCGGCGGCCCGAGCGGCCTTCGGGACCTGGTCGCTGACGACACCGGCCGAGCGGTCCGCGCTGCTGTCGAAAATCCACGAAGGCATGAAGGCGCGCGCCGACGAGATTGCGCGCACCATCGCCTCCGAGGTCGGCATGCCGCTCAAGCTCGCAGGGCGCATCCAGGCCGGTTTGCCGACGCACACGTTTTCCATGTACGCGAAGCTCGCGTCGCAGTTTTCGTTCGAGGAAAAGACCGGCAATTCGCTGGTGGTGCGCGACCCGGTGGGCGTGGTCGGGGCGATCACGCCGTGGAATTACCCGCTGCACCAGATCGCCGCCAAGGTGGCGCCGGCGCTGGCGGCGGGCTGCACCGTGGTGCTGAAGCCCTCCGAAGTGGCGCCGCTCAACGCGTTCATCCTCGCCGACATCGTTCACGAAGCCGGCTTGCCGAAGGGAGTCTTCAACCTCGTATCGGGCTTCGGGCCGACTGTGGGCGAGGCGCTGGCGAAGCACCCCGATGTGGACATGATCTCCTTCACCGGCTCCACCCGCGCCGGCCGGCGCGTGTCGGAGCTCGCCGCGGGCACCATCAAGCGCGTGGCGCTGGAACTGGGCGGCAAGTCCGCCGCGGTGATACTGGAGGACGCCGATCTCGCCGCCGCGGTGAAAGGCACGGTCAATGCCTGCTTCCTGAATTCGGGCCAGACCTGCAACGCGCACACGCGCATGCTGGTGCCGGAGGACAGGTATGCCGAAGCGGCGAAGCTGGCGAAGGACATCGCCGAGACCTTCACCGTCGGCGATCCGTTCGGCGAGTCGGCAAAACTGGGCCCGCTCACCACGGGCGCGCAGCGCGACCGGGTGCGCGGCTACATCGAGCGAGCCATCCAGGAGGGCGCCGAACTGCTGACCGGCGGCGCGGAGGCGCCCGCCGGCCTGGCCAGGGGTTACTATGTGAAGCCGACGGTGTTTGGCCGCGTCGATCCGAAATCGGCCCTGGCGCAGGAAGAAATCTTCGGGCCGGTGCTCGCCATCATCACCTACAAGGATGAAGACGACGCGGTGCGCATCGCCAATGACACCGTGTACGGTCTGGCCGGCGGCGTCTGGTCGAAGGACGAGGAACGCGCCCGGCGGGTGGCGCGGCGCCTGCGCGCGGGGCAGATCGACATCAACGGCGGGCCGTTCAACATGCACGCGCCATTCGGCGGCTTCAAGCAATCGGGCAACGGCCGCGAACTGGGCCGCTACGGCATGGAGGAGTTCCTCGAATACAAGTCGCTGCAGCTGAAACCCGAGCCGGCGGCGGCGAAGGGCTGAACTGCCGTATCCATTTCACAGAACGAACCGGGCGCCGGCCCGCATCGGCGCCGCCCTCCCGGTGCATGGGTACATGATCGAATGATGCTCTCCCATGGCGTCCACGTCCTCGGCAAGCGCGAGGAACTCGATAGCGTCCGGCTGCAGGGCAAGGTGGCGATCGTGCTCGACATCCTGTTCGCCACCTCGACCATGGTGGCCGCCCTGGCCAACGGCGCGACCGGAGTGATCCCGGTGATCGATGGCGCCGCGGCCAGCGCCGAAGCCGCAAGGCATGCGCCGGGCAGTTTCGTGCTGGCCGGGGAACTCGACGCGATTACCCTCCCGGGATTCGCCGCGCCCATGCCGCTGGCACTGATCGCGCAGGGCGTCGGCGGCAGGAAACTCATCCTGTCCACCACCAACGGGACTGGGGCGTTGCACGACTGTGCAGCGGCGGACCATGTATACGCAGGCTCGTTGCTCAATGGCCGCGCGCTGATCGAGTACGTGCTTGCCGCCCACCCCGGGCAGGCCCTGCTCATCGTCTGCGCCGGTTCGGCGAACAACTTCAACCTCGAAGATTTTTACGGCGCCGGCTACCTGGTCGAGCTGCTGGCAGAGCGCCTCGGCGGGCAGACGGATTTCTCCGACTCCGCCCGCGCCGCGCGTTCGGTGTACCGGCATGGCGCGCCCGCCGTGACCCTGCTCGAGGCGCGCGTCGGACGCATGATGATCGCGCGCGCCGCGACCGAAGAAGTGCGATTCGCCGCGCAATTGTCGGTGTACGACGTGGTGCCGCGGTTTCTGGACGGCAGGCTTGCCGCCGCATAAGGCTTGCCGTTCCCTGCCGCCGGGTTCAATGGATGCACCGCTTTCTTACCGTTTTTGATAATCAAATCGTACTCTCAAGTCCGTGGAACGGCGATCTCCCTGAATAAAAGTGGTGAATTCTCGAGGCACAAACCGGCGCGGCTACTTGGGCAACCGGTGCAGATTGGCGCGCAGGAACACGCCCATCGCCGCAAATCCCAGGCCGAACAGGACGATCATCGTCTGGAAGCCCAGCGTCGCGACGCCCAGACCGGTCACGCCTATGCCGATCGACTGGCCCACCGCCCAGAACAGGGCGAACAGGGAAATACCGGTTCCGCGTGCTTCGGGCGTCATCTCGGTCGAGCGGGTCTGCATGACGTTGTGCAGCAGGTAGAAGGAAAAACCGAGGCCGATGGTGCAGGGAACGGCAAGCTGCCAGACCGGCACGAATGCCAGGACGATGAAGAAAAAACCGCAGGACAGCGCACCCGCAAGGACCATCCCGCCCTGGCCGATCCTGGGAAGCAGGCGGCCCACGGCGATGATGAACAGCACGCCGCCCACGCCGTAGCCGGCCAGGGTCAGCCCGATGACCGTGTAGCTCAGATCGAAACGCGCCTTGAGCATCGCGCCCACGAAGGAATAGGCGCCGAAGAAAAACAGCGCCTCGAACATCGCTATGCCCATGACGAATCGCGCCGGCGCCAGTTTGAAGATCGCGGCATAGCGCGCCAGCGAGATGATGGGCCCGGTGGTGCGCGGGCCGTCATCCCACTCCCGTCGCGTTGACCAGAACAGCAGGGCCGCCACCACGCCGAACACCAGCGCATGAAAAGCGAAGGTGGAGCGCCATCCCAGCAGGTCGGTGAACGCGCCGCCGACCGCCGGACCGAGCGACTGGCCGATGATGCTGCCGGCGACGTAGCGCGCCATCACCAGCTGGCGCTGCGTCCTGGGGACGACGTCGCCGATGTAGGCCATGCCCAGAATCATGGCGCCGGAGGACAGCGCCCCGGTCGCCATGCGCCAGCCGGCCAGCGAGGAAAGACCGCCGGCGAATGCGCAGCCGATCGAGGACAGCGCCGACAGGCCGATGGCAAGGGTCGCCACGCGCAGCTTGCCGTACCGGTCGCCGAGCGCGCCCTGCACCACCTGGCCGCAGCCATAGGCAAGCGCGTAGGCGATCATGACCACGGCGGCGACCGACACGCTGGTGCCGAATTCGTCCGCCAGCGCCGGCAGCATCGGCTCGACCGCGCGCAACGCCATCGCGGAGTTGGCCGAGGCGATGGCGATCAGCAGGATGACTTTGGTCACGGTGGCACGCTTACTATGGTTTCAATGGCGTGGGCTCCTTTACCCGGGTTGTAGCAGGCGATGAAGTCGCGCAGGTTGTCTAGCTTCAGTGACCAGCCCCGCTTTCAAGACGTCACCAAAGCCAGCGAATACCGTGAGGCTCTGCGCTGGCCCAAGGGCCCCATCTGCCCGCACCGCGGGGTGATCGGGGGTTGTAATCGCAGCCTGAAAAATAACCCTGAAAGTATCGGATGCTTTGTATCCGTCAGGATCGTAGGAATAGGAACGGATACCCCGCAGCCATTATTTACTCCGAAGCACTCATGGCTTCTCAAATAGCTACTTCACCTAAAGTCTTTTCCTTAGCCTGAATGTCATCAGTCCGGTGCCATCTAACAAAAATGGGTTGATGGGGTACCAAGACGCCAGTTATCGATTGAGTGAATGGCCCCCCGCGATATGGTTCGTCATGGTTGTATTTGGTTCTGTGTGAAACAGTGATTAACGCTCGCAGCGTGGGATCGGCCTCCACAGTAACCGTAGGCTTTCGTATCGGGTACCGAAAAGTAAGAAAGGTCATGCCGTGATCCGGCATTGGTGATTTAAATACAAAAAATATCTCTATCTGGTCTCCGGGGGCCAAGGGGACTTTGTGACCACCATATGTCACCCCGTAAGCGTTTTTCTTTTGTGCTATCTCGACCGTTTTTTCTGGCTTTACATCGCCTTTCCGTGTGATTGCGTATTCACATTTCTCGATGGTAGTTTCCCGGTTTGGTCTGTACCAATCTTCAGTACCGCCAGCAATATCGACTGACTCCGTCTTGCCGGCGATGTTTTCTATGGTCCGATTTACTGTGGCATGCAGAATTACGGTGTTCTCGTTTGGCAGGTGCTCTAGACGAACGTTGAAGGATTGATTGGCCAAGAACTTTTGGTCAAAGATCCAAATTAGTTCCGGCTTCAATTCATCCGGTAGCAAATAACCGAGCGAGGCATTTACCGCATTCGAGATCAAGTCCGACTTTATGGCCCAATCGACTGTTACCCCCAATACGGCAGCCACACAGAACGCAATTCCAATATGCGTCCACAAGCTATGCCATACCCTGTCCCAACCATGTACGTCGGCTATAGGCCTGTCCACTACGATAAGAATTGTGAGCCCGCCTAGAAAAATTAAACCTATCAACTCGCGGGTTGCCAGCTTTATCAGCTTAGACTGCACATCAATTGCCATATACCCCCCGTTTTGGTGGTTACGTCACGCCGTCAGCAATGAGTAACGATGCAGGTCTTTGTTGACCGACTCTAATATCTACCGCTGAAGCCCAATCGCCACGTCCCGAAAGGAGGCAAGCGCGGCTTCCAGGTGCTCTATGATTTCCAGGGCCAGCACTTCGGGCGGCGGCAGATCGTCGAGGTCGTCCAGGCTGTCATCCTTGAGCCAGAAAATATCCAGACTGGCCTTGTCGCGGGCGATCAGTTCATCATAAGAGAAATACTTGAAACGCTCCGTTTCCTCGCGCTTGTGCCTGTTATCGGGGTGGTAACAGGTGATGAAGTCCCGCAAATCGTCCAGCTTCAGCGTTTTCGTCTTCAGGGTGAAATGCTTGTTGGTGCGCAGGTCGTAGATCCACACGCCCTTGGTATGCACCTTGCCGTCTTTCGGCCTGGCGTCAAAGAACAACACATTAGCCTTCACGCCCTGCGCGTAGAAGATGCCAGTCGGCAGGCGGAGCAGCGTGTGCACGTCGCAGTTTTCCAGTAGTTTTTTCCGGATCTTCTCGCCCGCGCCGCCTTCAAAGAGCACGTTGTCAGGCAGCACCACGGCCGCCTGGCCGGTGTCCTTCAGGATGGTGACGATGTGCTGCAGGAAGTTGAGTTGCTTGTTCGAGGTGGTTTCCCAGAAATCCTGGCGCTCGTACGTCAGCGCGTCCCTGTCTTCCTCGCCTTCCTCGTTGGTGATGGTCATGCTGCTCTTTTTGCCAAAGGGCGGATTGGCGAGCACGTAATCGAAGCGCTTGCCGGGGTCGGCAATCAGCGCGTCGGCCCGATCGACGCTCGGATCGCCGACCAGATCGCCGATGTTGTGCAGGAACAGGTTCATCAGGCACATGCGGCGGGTGTTCGGCACGATCTCATTGCCGTAAAAGGTCTTGTGCCGGATGCGTTCCTTCTGCTTCTTGTCCAGCTTGTTGCCGGGCCGGGTGAGCCAGTTGTACGCACCGAGAAAGAACCCGCCGGTGCCGCAGGCCGGGTCGGCAATCGTTTTCATCGGCTCGGGACGCGCGCACTCGACCATCGCCTGGATCAGCGCCCGCGGCGTGAAGTACTGGCCGGCGCCACTCTTGGTGTCTTCGGCATTCTTCTGAAGCAAGCCCTCGTACAGGTCACCCTTGGTATCGGTATCCATGCCGACCCAGCTTTCCGCGTCGATCATCTGCACCAGGCGCGACAGCTTGGCCGGGTCCTGAATTTTGTTCTGCGCCTTGAAAAAAATGGCGCCCAGCATTCCCGGCCCGGTGCCGAGCTTGTGCAACGTGGCGAGGTAATGCGCTTCGAGGGGTTCTCCGACCTTGGCACGCAGGGAAGACCAGTCGTAGCCCTTGGGAATATGCGTATCACGGTTGTAGGGTTCCTGCGCGTATTCGTGCGCCATCTTCAGGAACAGCAGGTAGGTCAGTTGCTCCAGGTAGTCGCCATACCCCACGCCGTCATCGCGCAGGGTGTGGCAGAAATTCCAGACTTTCTGGACTAGGGTGGAGGCGTTCATTCGTTGGATTCCTTCGCTGACAGACGCGCTCGCGCGTCAGCCAGGGCGGCGTGAATTTTTTGTTGAAATACCTCGCGAGGCGGCAGTACGGTCAGATATTCGGCGACATGGATGCCGGATTTATCCAGTTCCAGAAGCTCGATCTGCTCGTGCTTCTTACCAGTGCAAAGAATGATGCCCAGCGGCGGGTTATCGCCAGGCTCCTGTTCGTGCTTGACCAACCAGCGTAGATAGAGCTCCATCTGCCCCTTGAACCCGGCGTGGAAGTCGTCGAGCTTCAGGTCAATTGCGACCAGGCGGCGCAGCTTGCGGTTGTAGAACAACAGGTCGATATAGAAATCGTCGTGGTCGAGCTGGATGCGCTTCTGCCGTGCCACGAAAGAAAACCCTGCCCCCAGTTCCAGTAAGAACGTTTCCAACTCGCGCAGGATGGCGTCTTCCAGATCCTTTTCCAGATAGCGGTCCTGCAGCCCGAGAAAATCAAGGATGTACGGATCTTTAAGAAACAGCGCAGGATTCAGGTTTCCCTGGGCCTGCAGTGTGTCCAGTTCCTTCCGGATCAGTGCTTCCGGTTTTCTGGACAAAGCCGTGCGCTCGAACAGCAGCGAGCCGATACGATCTCGCAGCATGCGCACACTCCAGCGTTCCACGCGGCACATTTCCGCATAGAAATCGCGCCCCGATGGGTCTTTCACTGGGATCAGCGCTAGGAAGTGGTTCCAGCTTAAATGTCGCACCAACGACACGACAATCTCTTCCAGGGGGAACACCTCGGCAAATTGCACCATCCGACGCAAGTTCTTCTCTTCAAATCCCCGCCCGTACTCGGCCACCAATTGTCGTGACAGTGTCACGACAATCCGCTCGCCGTAACCCGCGCGCTCATGACCCAGGATCTCGGAGTGAATACGCCGGCCAATGCGCCAATACATCACCGTATGGCTGGCATTCACCGCTACCGCCGCGGTTTGCCTTGCGTCTTCAATCAGTTGACGGAGTTCGGAGACTAGCGATTTAGAGCGCGCGCCCTTTCCTGCAGGCACGCCTCGTGGCGCGCGCTTGATCTTCGTTGACAAGCCTTTGGCCTTGGTGGATCTCACGGAGGATCGCCCCGACCAAATACCGAGCCGTACCAAGAAAGTGCCACAGCCTGTGGCACAAATTCAGAAGCATCGGAATAGGCCCGATAAAACGCCAACCTACGCTTCAAGATTCGTTCTGAAAACCCCTTAAGTTCAAGTAGTTCGTTCCGAATGTCGCGCGCTAGACACGGAATCACGGCCGCTCGCCAGCCCTCCTGCCCCTGTCGGGAATCCAGTAATTTCCAAACCTGCCAAAACAGGTTTAGCCCGCCATTGATCGCCAGCACAGCCCCGGACTGTGCGGTCTGGATGCGGCTTTTGATCTCGGCGAGCAGACCGGCATAGTGGGTCAAGTCGCTCATGTCGGGCTCCGTGATGGTGCGAAGTTTGCCAACCCGGGGCCGTTCAGTTCAATAGGCTGGGTCCAGCTCAATTGTCGTATCAGCGATACGACAATCTCCTCCCGGGGGAACACTTCGGCAAACAGCACCACGCAGCGCAGGTTCTTCTTTTCACATCGCTGCTTAGCCGCCAATTGTCTCGACACTGTCACGACAATCCGCTCGTCATAACCCGCGCGCGCGGCGTCGCTCCGACCAACTGCCGAACCCCGGGCAGAAAATGCCACAGCCTGTGGCACTTTTAGCCGGGACTCCAATTGTGCAACCGGCGGTTGCACAAATTGCCGCATGCGAGCCAGATTCTTCAACGAAACGCTTCGACCGAATTGTCGCCACAGCGTGGCAATAATTCCTTCGCCCTCGTCAGCCCTGGCCCACTTCAACAATCACCCCCCGCGCTGATCTTGCGCTCGTTCATGCCGGGTCCTTGAGCTTAGTGCTGCCGCGCTTTTTTCCCGTCAATACTCGGTCCGACCGCTCGGCGCGGATGCGTTCCAGCAGCACGCTGGCCGGTTCGTCGTTGGGGTCTTGCCGGACGAGTTGGCCGGAGAAGGCGGCTTTGAGAATATTTTTGCGTTGGGCGGTAGATTGTTTAACTCCGATCTCAATCGCTCTTACTTGACGCTCGACGGCGAGCAGTTGATCAGCGACTATTTCTCCAATTAGCAGTTGCTCCTCAATGGGAGGAAATGGAATTAAAGTCCTCTTGACATCCTGTTGATTGATACTTGCTTGATTCACGGCCCATTTAGCATCGCGTATTAAGCGCTTGCGCCCGATCTCAGAGCCCAAATAGAGACCGACATATTTTACGTTGGCCAATTGTGATAGCCGTATTCTCATCATGTTGGACTCGAACAAAGCACCGCAAAGCGCCCCATTGACGACCAGGGACTTTCCAAGGTGCGTCATACTATTGACCCGATTGACGACGAGATCATTTCGGATGAGCTCATAGCTCTCCACCGTATCCAAATCGGCGTCCACAAGATTCAAGTTGCCTCGTTCGCGAACCCAACCGATTTGAAAGTCGTCAATGCGTAGGATGGGACAACCTCTACCGTATCTATCACTCGGAAGATATAGGCCATTTTGAGGCCCTTCATCAATCAAACTCTCCATGGTCGTCCAGACCCAATTCTTCGGCAACGACGGCAATTCACTGATGATTGGTGTCACTGGCTCTGAATACTTGTCCCGCCAATCTTTTAATGGTGTTTTCCCCTGTTCCTTGTACTTGGTGAGTTGCTTGACTTCCCAGCGTTTGCGGCGCTCGATGAGGATTCGCGCCAAGTGTTGCGCGCCTGATTCGGTAGTCTCGTCGCGCTGGGCGCGTTCGGCCCGCCACTTGGCGGTGAGCGCGCCTTCCACGGCTGCTTTCAACAACGATTGACGATACTGAGCCAGCTTTTTCTGCGCGGCCTTGAGTTCGGCTACTGCGGCGTCAAGGTCGGAAAGCAGTTCTTCGAGTTTTTCGACAATGCGAGCTTGTTCTTCCAATGGAGCAACGAGAAGCGGAATCTGCCTCATTGCTGCACTGGTCAACTTAAGGCGCGTTGAACCCGAAACAAAGGGTTGGTAGTCGACGGTGTTGAGTTGGTGGCAGAGAAAGCGATTGTCCACAAACCCGACTGCACCCCGAAGAACGTGGGCATGGTTGTTTACCCAGAACCGCCCGTTCACGAGATAGGCCTTGTCTTTGAACGAGTCTAGAAACGGTGCGCCATCCTCGCCAAGAAGAACCCTTTGCCCTTCGCTTCGGAAATCATCAATCGATCCTACTTTGCCCGTCGCACCGTAATACGCGAAAAGCTCTGAAACCTTCTTGCCAGCGATACGTTCGCTTCGCTCAGACGAATTGATTGGCTCACGCTCGAAATCCAGCACATCCGCGACATCATCAAGTCTTGCCCTAGTCCATCCAAGCGGTAGCTCACTCATTACGCCACCAATTCCTCATTCATCTCCGCCATCAACCCGTCCAGCAGATTCCCAAACACCCCCCAAGCCTTCTGCAACCCGCCCTTGTCCGCAAACTCCGCGTAGTCAAAATCGCCTCGGCCAATACTGCAACTGCTGGCGATGTGATCCTTCATCAACCGCAGCCATTCCGTCTGCTCTGGCGTAAAGGCGGTTCCCCGCTGCGCGTTGTGCCGGAAGATCCATTCCTGAAACCGTTTGTCCACCTGCTCGCTGAAGGGTTTGAGTTCGGCATCCAAGCCGATGGCAAAGCGCACCAACGCGATCAGATCTGTGAGCTGACGTTTGCTGTCCGCGCCCTTCACCTGTGAGGCCTGCACGCGGGTATAGGCGCTCCACAGGCGTTCGTTGGTGAGCATCAGGGGCGGGCGGCTCAGCCTGTCGTGCAGGTCGTCGATCATGTCGAAGGTGAGTTGGCGGCGCTGATAGGGCTGGTCGTAGAAGAAACTCAGGGCTTCGATTTCTTCCTTGTGCTGCTGGATGTAGTCGGCAAAGGTCTGGATGACCTTTTTCGCCTGTGCTTCGGCTTGCGCGCTGAAACCGGTGAACGTGACCTGGTCGAGGTTCACATGGTCGATCAACTGTTCGCGTTCGCGGCGGGCGGATTCGATCTCGTCGCGCAGTTCAGGCTTGTCGAACGGTGCGCAGGCGGCAGCCACACGCAGTGCGCGGGCGGCGGCCAGTTCCTCGGCCGTGAGCGTGTCTTCCGACTGGGTAATGCCTTTGGCCTTCGCGATCGCCAATGCGGTTTCGACAATCTTGTCCGGATCGAGCGCGGCAATCAGGCTCTTGCCGAGTTCGCCGATCGGGATGCCGCCGGCGGCCTTTTCGACCCGCGCCAGCGCCTTCTCGTCCAACTGCTTCGACAGGCGAACCAGCCGATTGGCCAGGCTCAGCACCGTATCGTCGTCACGGTGGCCCATGGCGACGCCCTGCAACAGGTCCTTGAGCGCGACGGTCGGGCATTTCTCCAGCGGACGGCTCTCGGTCTTGAGCGACTTTTCCACCCCCACGGCGTCGATCAGCACGAAGCGCGTTTTGGCGCTGTCGGCACTGTTGCTGACGCGCTTCAGGTCCTCAAACCCCAGACTGCGCACGCCACGCCCCTTCATCTGCTCGTAGTAGCCCTTGCTTCGCACGTCGCGCATGAACAGCAGCACTTCCAACGGCTTCACGTCGGTGCCGGTGGCGATCATGTCCACTGTCACGGCGATACGCGGGTTGTAGTCGTTGCGGAAGCTGGAAAGAATGCTGTCCGTGTCTTCATCGGCCTTGTAGGTGACCTTTTTGCAAAACGCGTTGCCCTGGCCGTAGACCTCGCGGACCATGTTGATGATGTCGTCGGCATGACTGTCGGTCTTGGCGAAGATCAGCGTCTTGGGTGTTTCCTTCCTGTTGGGGAAGATCTGCGTTTCCACGGCCGTTTTCATGGCCTGGATCACCTGGCGGATCTGGCTGACATTGACCACCGACCGATCCAGCTCACGGCCGGCGTAGAGCGTGTCTTCCTCGGTTTCGGCCCAGCGCTTCTTGCGCGTCTCGCGGTCGCGGTGATCGACCCACTCCTTCGCCTCGAGTTCACTGCCCTTCTTGGTGATCTCGGTTTCGATCTCGTACACGTCATAGCCGACGTTCACGCCATCGGCGACGGATTGTTCGTAGGTGTATTCGGCAACGATGTTTTCGTTGAAAAACCCGAAGGTTCGCTTGTCGGGGGTCGCGGTGAGGCCGATCAGGAAGGCGTCGAAGTAGTCCAGCACCTGCTTCCATACGTTGTAGATGCTGCGGTGGCATTCGTCGATGATGATGAAATCGAAGGTCTCGATTGGCACGGCGGGGTTGTAGCGAACGAACTTGGCCTGATGCGGGGTTTGCTGCACTTCGTTGAACGAAATGTCTTCGGCCGATTCGTCGATTGGTTCGCCGGACAACATCGAATACATGCGCTGGATGGTGGAGATGCAGACCTGGGCGTATGGATCGATGGAGCTGCCGGCCAGGCGCTGCACGTTGTAGAGCTCGGTGAATTTCCGGCCGTCGTCAGGCGGCGTGTAGGCCATGAATTCCTGGTGCGCCTGCTTGCCGAGATTACGGGTATCCACCAGGAACAGGATGCGTTTGGCGCCGCCGAATTTGAGCAGGCGATACACAGAGGTGATCGCGGTGAAGGTCTTGCCCGCCCCGGTGGCCATGTGCACGAGCGCATGGGGCTTGTTCTGGCCGAGGGATTTTTCCAGCCCGGTTACCGCACTGACCTGGCAGTCACGCAGGTTGCGCTCGGGCAACGCCGGCATCTGTTCGGCCATGCGACGCCGCAGGGAATCAGGCTGCATTTGCCAATTCGCCAGCTGCTCCGGCTTGAAGAAGTGAAACACCTCGCGTGAACGCGGTGCCGGATCTCGCCCATCCGTAAAGCGGATGATCTGACCGGTGCTTTCGAACAGGAACGGCAGCGGCGTTTTTTGCATGCGCCACTTGAGGGTGGCATTGGCGTAACGCGCCGTCTGGGCTTCGTGGGTGGTGATGTTCTCGCCCGCTTCGTCGCGCTTGGCTTCGATCACGCCGGCGGCTTCGCGATT
>Ga0080064_1002707_pt1 | contig 28820 bp, 23 predicted proteins | sample Subgrocontami54m_FD_69260 | JGI IMG/M metagenome (GOLD analysis project Ga0080064, IMG submission 69260) | Subsurface groundwater microbial communities from S. Glens Falls, New York, USA - GMW46 contaminated, 5.4 m (SPADES assembly) (version 2) ...
TAACTGGGACCCTTTTTCCTATCCGGGCCTGGTACCTCTCAAAACGCGGGTCGAGGTGGCCTTGAAGAAACGCGTGATCTATCTGCGGCTCTGGAAATATTTTGTTTATAGTTTCGACAAAAAAAACGTGATCCCGCTCATTCTGTTGGATTCCAACATTGACGAAAACACCGACGCCGACAAAAAACTGACCGACCAGCTCTACCGCAGTGACAATGCCGAATGGAAGGCCCTTCAACGGATCCTCTTGGGTATGGGAGGCATGAAGGCGATGGAGAAACTCGGATACCCGATGCACCTCTTTCACATGAACGAGGGGCACGCGGCCCTCGCGTTCATCGAGAAAGCGAAAAAAACCTCCGCGTCGCAGGCCAACGATCTCAAAAAACATTTCGCCTATACCTGCCATACACCGGTCTCGGCCGGGCATGACCGGTTTCAAAAAAAATTGCTCGAGGACATTCTGCCCGATGAGGACTGGACGCTCGTCAAGAAATTCGGGCAGGATCCCGTCTATCCGGATCTCATCAATCTGACCGAGCTGGCGATGAACACCAGCGGATTCGTCAACGCGGTCGCGAAAAAACACGGCGAAGTGACACGCGCGCAGTTTCCCCAGCACCGCGACCGGATCCAATCGATCACGAACGGGGTTCATACGCATACCTGGGTCTCGGCACCCGTCGCGGAGTTGCTGGACAAGTTTAAGGACCGGATCGGCGATTGGCGACAGGACCCGAAATGCTTAAAAAATGTGCTGACGCTGAAAAATGACGCCGCATTTCGAAAGGGATTGTGGGACGCCCATCAGGAAAACAAAAAAACACTCTGCGCGATCCTTAAAAGCTGGAAGATCGAGCCCGACGTCTTCACGATCTGCTGGGCACGGCGCATCGCCGCTTATAAACGCCCCAGTCTAATCCTTCAAGACGTCCACCGGCTCCTTGAAATCGCCAAACGCCGGGGGCCGATCCAGATTATTTTTGCCGGCAAGGCCCATCCGAAGGATGACCTCGGGTTCACGAACGTCAACGAAATGCTCTCGATCATTGATTCGCTGGAAAACCAAAGAAATCTGATCCGCACGCTGATGCTTGAAAATTATGACACCTTTTTTGGGAAGTTACTTTCCAACACCGTCGACGTCTGGCTCAACAATCCGCTTCCCCCTTTCGAGGCGTCCGGCACCAGCGGCATGAAGGCGATCCTGAACGGAGTTCTCCAATTATCCACGCTCGACGGATGGGTCGTGGAGGCCGCGGACCAGAACGTGGGCTGGATCTTCGGGTGGGAGCATCATGGACAAACGATCGGCGACGAACACGATCTAAAACTGAAGGAAGATTCGGGCCATTTATACGAGATGCTCGAAAAGATCATCTCGCTATACTACCAAACCAATGACAAAGGCGCCGGGAATGCCGATTCTGATTGGGTGACTAAAATGATCCACGCAGTCGCCGCGGCCGGATTTTTCAATACGCAGCGCATGGTCGAGGAATACAACGCTAAAATCTGGAGTGTGTAAACAAGGGTTTGTGTGGTATAAATAATTTGCGCGACAGTTTAAAATAAAGATTTGTGCCCGTAGCTCAACTGGATAGAGCGTCTGACTACGGATCAGAAGGTTGTAGGTTCAACTCCTATCGGGCACACATTTATCTTTTCCATGAGTGCCCCCGAGAGAGATCCCCCTCCCTATTTATTCATATTGTAAATAATATGTATGATAACTATGCATTATGTATATGAATAAGAACCTACTATTATAATTAGTTTAATGTCACAAAGAGGCGTCTTTTAAACTCCTTTTTTGATGATCGAGAGAACTTTATGAATCCTATCGAATTAAACGCAAAACAAAATACAAAGCCGCTGCGTTTTCTTGACGGGCTGCGCGGTTTGGCGGCGCTTTATGTCATGCTGGGCCATGCCAGGTGGATCCTATGGAGGGGTTATGAAGATTTTTTTAAACACCCCGGGGATTACACGTTCTTTGAAAAATTTATGGCTTACGGGCTAAGCGTTCTAAGATACGGCCATGAAGTAGTTTTTTTCTTTTTTGTCTTATCCGGTTTTGTCATCCACTTGAGATATGCGATCAAATTAAAAGATTCTCCCGAATCGGCGAAGTTCGATTGGGGGCCTTTCGTTTACAGGCGGGCCAGACGATTGTACATCCCATTAATTTTCGCGATGATCCTCACCTATCTTTGCGATATTATCGGACGCCGCCTGGGTTATGTGGAATTTTATAAAACGGCCGTTTATTTTGAAATTCAAGTTTTTCATTCGGCAAATATTTTACGAGATCTGTTCGGCAATCTATTTTTTTTAATGGATACCTACGTGCCTCAGTGGGGCCCGGATCTATGGTCGCTTAAATTTGAATGGTGGTTTTACATGATCTATCCTTTGTTTTGGGTCCTTTCAAAGCGCTCTATCCGTCTTGCGTCAGGTGTCATGGCGTTTTTATTTCTACTAAGTTTTTTCCCTCGGCTTTGGCCTGTCCGTTTATTCTGGGAAGTTTTCTCTCTGATGATCACCTGGTGGTTTGGGGTATTGCTCGCCGACATGTACGCCGGCAGGATAAACAATCGTTTTGGGCTATGCTCTCTATTCGTCCTTCTGATCCCTTTTTTACTAAAGAGGCCGTTTGGGATCCTCAATGACCCCCTCTGGGCCTTGGCGTTTGCCGGATTGATCTCATTTTGCCTATACCTCGAAGGAAAAAATATCCGGTTGCGGATTCTGGATTGTTTAAAACCTCTGGGGGACATGTCCTACACGCTTTATGTCATCCATAGCCCCCTCTTGATCTTATTGAGCGGTTGGCTGATGTCGCGGGATCCGCAGCATCTTTTGCCGAAGCATTTTGGTTGGGCGGGTTTGGGAGCTCTGATGTGCTTGGGGGTAGCTTACCTGGGGCACTTGTTGGTGGAAAAACCGTTCATTTCAAGAAAAGGTTAGCAGCCAAGCCTCAACTTCCGCCGGACATCCTTTTTGTTTTGAACACAATACGTTCGATAAGTTCGTTGTGAAGGGGTGAGAGTTCACGGTCTTTTCTTTGAATGATCCCGCGTTTGGTCTGTCCAAAATATTCGGAGACATCCACACATCGCATTTTTTTAAAATCAGAAGGCGTGATGTAATATTCGTTGATGATGGAGAGCCCGAATCCGTTTGAGACGTAAGCCTTAGCCGAATCTCTTCCCATGATCTCAAGCGCCACATTGGGTGCCAACCCCGCTTTTTTAAAAACCTTATCTATCGTTCTACGCATGCGTGAATCTGCGGGGGGAAGGATCAAGGGATACTTCGCGATATCTTCCAGTGAAATTTTATCCTTCTTGGTCAGCGGATGGTTTCTGGGCATCATCAACACACGGTTATGTGACGCGAAAACTCTGTAATGGATGCCGGGAGGCACTTCGTCAAGCGAAGTAATGCCAAAATCCGTCTTCCCCTCCAGCACCATGGACACCACTTCTTTTCGGTCGTTGCGCGCGAGAGAGATCTTCACTCCGGGATTTTTTTTATGAAATTTGGCGAAAACGTGAAGAAGAAACGGCATTTTAGCGGATTCATGGGTCGCGATCTTGATTTCAGATACCTTGAAAAGCCCCCGTTTCTCATCCAGCATTGATTTAATCGATTCAAATTGATTGACCACGGGTTGGACGATCTCTTTAAGAATTAAAGCTTCTTGGGTGGGCTTGACGCTCATGGGCCCAAACCTTTCAAAAAGACGCACCCCCAGTTCCGATTCAAGGCTTTTGATGTGGCGGCTGATCATCGGCTGTGAACGGAACGACACTTTTCCCGCTTTTGAAAAACTTCTTGTTTTCATGACATTCATGAAACTCTTCAGATGCAGAATATCCATAGGAACCCCCCTCCTTATCTATTTATGTTATGAATAGTATACATAATAACTATGCATTATGTATATGAATAAGAACCCGATATAATTAGTGCCGCTATGAAAAAATTGATCAAAGCCGCTTCGCTTCTATCACTCGTCAGCTTTGCCGAGATGTTTCTTCGTTTTGTGCGTACCAAGCTGATCGCGGTTTTTTTAGGCGCCCAAGGATTGGGGTTTTTAAGCCAATTCGCGAATCTTCTTGAGACATTGAGAAGCTACGGGACGATAGGCACGCGCCGGGCAGTGATCAGGCAAGTGGCGGCTGTAAAAAATGACGGGGTCGCCAGCCGGAATTACGGCGAAGTGATCAAAACCTCTTTTTTTCTTGTGCTGCTGGCTTCAGGCTTTATCGCGTTTGTGACGACGATTTTCTCGGTGAAAATTTCCCATGCGATCTTCGGAGACGGGCGCTACTATCCATTTGTGGTGGTCGTATCCTGCATGCTTCCGGTCATCTCCATTTCTTCACTCCTGGCGGCGATCGTCAAAGCAAATCTGAACTATAAAGGCTTCGCTTTATACAATCTGATCTCTTACGCGCTTGTGATCTTGGCGACGTTGCCGGCCATCTATTTTTTTAAATACTGGGGCGCTGTTTTTACGCATTTTCTTTTTTTCGCGCTGCCGCTGGTCGGTTATTTTGTGATGAATGCGAAAAATCCTTTTCTGAATTTCTCCCACAAGATCAATTTTATACTTTTAAAAGAACAATTTCACGATGGCTTTAACAGCGTTTATGAGGAAACGCTGGCCGGCACGCTCAAACTCATCGTCATGTCTTGGATCACGGTAAAACTGGGTTTTGTGGCAATGGGTATCTACCAAGTCGTCATCACCTTCACGACCGTCTATCTCGTGATCTTGATCCAATCGATCACGGGTTATACCTTGCCGACCATTGCCTCGGCGCCCGATTGGGAACAAGCCAATGACGCGTTGAATGATACCATGAGATTTCTTGTATTCATTCTTTCACCCATCATCGTTTCGCTCCTGGTCATCCCCGATATTTTTATTGAGATCCTCTACAGCGAAGAATTTTTGCCGGCCGTTCCCGTGCTGCGCGTCCAACTCCTAGGCACATTCTTCACGATCCTGGCCGCTTCTTTTTACGCTTATCTGATGGCCAAGGGGAAAATAAAAGCGCTTTATATTGCGGTCACCATTCACCCGGTAAGTTATTTTGTGCTCTGCTGGCTTTTTTTTGAACCCTACAAACTCTTTGGTGTCGCGTGGGGATTCACGATCGCCGCTTTTATCGCCATGGTGGCCAATTTTTGGCTCGCGCGGCATCACTTCGGGATCAAGATCAAAGCCAGGACGCTTTTATTGATCGTCACCAGTTTCGTTTGGATAGTCGTCGCGGCTATTCTGACAATTTACAACGATTCAACGCTTGCCGACACACTTCTTTTGGCCGCGGGTCTCCCCTGGTTTTTTATCGTGGTCGGATCCAAGGAAAAAGAGTTTCTATTCAATAAGCTTGGAAAATTCATCAAAAAGTCTTAGGAAAAGCCCGGCGACTTCTTCAAGATGGGTTCAATCGAAACAGCAATACCCTCACCCCCACGTACTTTTGCTCGGTAACCAGGGAATAATGGCCGCTTAGTGCCTTTTCCATCAATCGTTCGGAATCGATCCCGTGAGAGATGACCAACCAAACCCGATCGTAGCCCTCCGTTAATTTGGGAAGTTCTTTCACGTTTTGCTCAGTGACCTCACGGCTATTATCATCGATAAGGAGAGAGGTTCTATAAACAAGCTTTGGGAATTCCCGTTTGACAAGCCCTTCTTTTTTTGAATAATGGTCGAAGATCATCTGACAGTAACCCGCGCTAAATACCACCAAATCCCCCTTTTGGGCGTGAGCATCGACATAGGACGCCGCTTCTCTCCACTGTTCTTTATCGATCGTCGCATAAGAGGCATAAACACCCATTAAAGAAAAAATCACCAAAGCGATCACCATGGCCCATCGCAGCCATCTTAGTCTCAGAGAACGGATGCTAAATGCCACCAGTAAATAAGCAGGCACGGAGCCGGCGATCAGGTATCGGTAAACGTAGACAGGCGTAAAAATCAACGAAACGGCGAAAGGAACGCCCACGGTGATGAATAACCACACGAGCAAAAAATAAAAAAACTTTGACCGGGAATACGATCTGTAATAAAGAACCAAAAATAAAACCGCCAAGCCAAAAAGAATGAGGACCGGCACGGACCCCGCATACTTATAAAACGCCCCGGCAAAAGTCAGAAGCGACGGCTTGGGGATCCAAATGTTATGGCGGGTGATCGCCGTGGTCTTTATCGCGCTGATGATCCACGGCAAATAGCTGATAAAAAGAAAAAATTGAGATAAAACCCAGGGCCGGACCTTCGTCCTTGCGGTTCGGCCCCCAAAGAGTAAATTCAGCAAAAAGCAAAGATTCTGAGTCAAAACGACCAACACAGCAAAACTGTGGGTATACAAAAGCAGGAAGCTCAACACAATATTCCAAACCAAATAACGATGCGACCGTCCTTCCTGTTTTAAATAGGCGCAGAAAAAATAAAAGGACGCGATGGCGAGGAACGCCATCAAGGTATAACTTCTGAGCTCTTGCGAATAATAAACGTGAAATACGGAAACCGACATGATCAAAGAGGCGATCAAACCTGTCTCCTCGTCAAATAGCAACGACCCAAGCTTAAAGATGGCGAAAACGGAAAGAAGGCCGAAGAGCGTCGACAAAAGTCTCGCTGAAAACTCGGCATCCCCAAAAAGTTTAAACCAACCGTGAAGCAGAAAAAAATAAAGCGGCGGGTGTAAATCTTCAGGGGCCGTTCTGAAAATGTCGACCAAACTTTGTTTGGCGCCGGAGATGGAATACCCCTCATCCAACCAAAAACTTTCACTGCCCAAATGGTATAACCGCAGGAAAAGCCCTAAGAATAATATGCCGAATAGGGCGAAGTGCGGCCGCAAAAACTTGGACTGGAGCTTTGTCTCTATTTGAATCCTCCTCTCTATATGATTCGGCGCCCTGCGCTTTATAGGATTCGCCGCCTTCCGCTCACATCCGACGGACGCTCGCTTCAGGTCGGGCATTCGCGCGCCTGACGCGACAGAGGTCGCTTTTCTGCCTTTGCGGCAGCGGCGCGCTCTCTTCGAATCCTCTAGACTCCGCTATTCAAAAAAACATGGCGGAGAGAGGAGGATTCGAACCTCCGATCCCTTGCGGGATACACGCTTTCGAGGCGCGCGCATTCGACCACTCTGCCATCTCTCCTTAAAATCAAAAATTGCGCCACTTAAAACTTGGGACTATCATATGGTATAATCTCCCACCATGTCAAACACCTTAGCCAAAGGGGTCACCTGGGACCTATCCGATCTCTATCGCTCGGCTGCGGACCCGAAAATTGCCTCGGATCTTGAATCGGCCGAGACAAAAGCGCGCGAATTTCAAAAGAAATACAAACCCCTTTTTGAAAAAGAGGGCCAACACGCCGCGTTGCCGCTGGCGGATCTTCTGAACGACTATAAAGAAATCGTCGTGCTTTTAACCAAACTCGGGGTCTTCGCCCACCTTTCTTTCGCCGAAAAAACAAACGATCCGAAAACGGGCTCGTTCATGCAAAAAATCCAGGTAGCGCTCACCGATATCCAATCCCATCTTTTATTTTTTGAAGTCTGTTGGACGAAACTCGACGATAAGACTGCCTCGGCGCTCATGTCCGACCCAAAACTCAAAGATAACCGGCATTTCTTGGAGAAAATGCGGCTTTACGCGCCTCACACGCTTCTCGAGGGTGAGGAAAAGATCATGGCGATTAAATCCAACACCGCCGGCCATGCTTTCAGTCGCCTCTTTGATGAAACGATGAACAACATTCCTTTCTATCTCGAAATTGGCGGCCAGCGCGTTAAAAAAACCGAGGGCGAAGTCCTGTCGCTGTTTCACTCTCCGGACCGGAACCAACGAAAAATGGCCTCGGAAAGCCTGGTGGAGGGCTTGAAAGCAAACACGCATCTTTTGTCCTATATTTATAACATGATCCTGGCCGATCATCGCGCCGGGTTAAAAATCCGCCACTTCCGGCACCCGATGGACCCGATGAACCTCTCCAATGAAATCGACCTGGAAAGCGTCTTGAATCTCATCAAAAACGTGAAAGAGGCCTATCCGATCGCGGCGCGCTATTACGGCCTGAAAAAGAAATTGCTCGGACTGGACAAGTTGTACGATTATGACCGCTATGCCCACCTCGGAGGGGATGAAACCAAGATCGATTTTAACGAATGCAAAGAGATCGTTCTGTCGGGCTACTACGGATTCTCGGAAGAAGCCGGAAAGATCGTCGAGCAGTTTTTCACGAAGCGCTGGATCGACGCGGAGGTCCGTGAAGGAAAACAGGGCGGCGGATTCTGCTGTCACACTACCCCGGACCTGCACCCCTACATTCTCGTGAATTACACCGGAAATCCGCGGGACGTGATGACCGTGGCGCATGAATTGGGGCACGGACTTCACCAGTGGCTGGCAAGGAAGGCGGGCATTCTCGAATCAGACGCGCCTCTCACGATGGCGGAGACGGCCTCAGTGTTCGGGGAAATGCTGATCTTCGAAAAAATCCTGGAGAAAGAAAAAGACCCGAAAAAACGCCTGGGCCTTCTTTGCGGAAAGATCGATGACAATTTCTCCACCGTTTACCGCCAGATCGCGATGACGGATTTTGAGCTCTCGGTGCATGAGACGGGAATCAAAGAAGGGGAGCTTTCGACTGAACGCTTAAGTGACTTTTGGGTTCAAGCAAACGCCCAAATGTACGGCGACAGCGTCACCCTGACCGAAAATTACCGGCATGGCTGGAAATACATCCCCCACTTCATTCACTCGCCTTTTTACTGCTACGCCTACGCGTTCGCGCAACTCTTTGTCTTGTCTTTGTATCAAAAATACAAAGAGGACAAAAAATCTTTTGTTCCAAAATACTTTGAGATGCTTTCTTTGGGCGGTTCAAAAAAACCCGAGGCAATCGCCGCGATGGCAGGATTAAACATTCGTGACAAGAACTTCTGGCAGGCGGGAATAAAATTGCTGGATGAATTGGTAACTAGCGCTGAAAAACAGACCGAATCGAAATAAACCCTCGTTGTTCCATATAAACTAAAATCTTCTCCCGGCAGGCGGGAATACCCATTTGGTCGGTATCCACCGTGATCTCAGGATCAAGCGGCTCCTCATAAGGATCAGAAACGCCGGTAAAATGTTTGATCTCCCCCTTTCGGGCTTTGGCGTACATGCCCTTCACGTCGCGTTTCTCGCAGACTTCGAGAGGGCACCGCAGGTAGACCTCGATAAAATTGCCGATGCTCGCGCGGGCTTCTTCACGCGTCTTGCGATAAGGCGAAATGAAAGAAGCGATCGCCACGATGCCGTTGCCGGACAAAAGTGAGGCGATATAAGCGGCGCGGCGGATATTGGCGTCCCGATCTTCTTTGGAAAATCCCAAGTCCTTGGAAATATGCTGGCGTATCCGATCCCCGTCCAGATGTTCCACCGTGTGGCCCGCAGCGGTCAATTCTTTTCCAACCGCCTCCGAGAGAGAAGTTTTACCGGAACAAGGAAGACCGGTAAACCAAAGCGTGAAACCTTTGTTGGATCTCATTTAGACTTTTATTTTTCTAAGCCAATTTCTATTTTCAAGATACCATTGAACCGTCCGCCTTATCCCCTCTTCCAAGCTGATTTTTGGCGTCCATCCAAGCTCTTTTTTCGACCGGTGAATATCGGCCCAAGTGGCGTCCATATCCGCTTTATGAGCCGGAAGATGTTTGATCCGTGCTTTTTTGCCCAAATATTTCTCGATGAGTTTTATCATCTGAGAGAGCTTCTGAGGCCTATTCCCGCCCAAATTAATGACCCCGAACTTCATTTTCTTTAAAGCTCTTATCGTGCCGTCGGCGATATCATCGACGTAGGTAAAATCCCTCCGCTGGGACCCGTCCCCAAACACTTGAAGCGGTTTTTCCTCATCGATCCATCGGATGAAACGAAACACGCTCATGTCCGGACGCCCCGCCGGGCCATAAACCGTAAAATACCGCAGGATCGTCACATCGATCCCGTAGAGGTAATGATAAGTATAACAAAGCGCCTCGGCCCCTTTCTTGGTCGCCGCGTAGGGTGATATCGGCGTGTTCACCGGAAGAGTTTCCTTAAAAGGCATCTTTTGGGAGGCATAAAGCGACGAGGTGGACGCGAGAATAAACTTTTTTACCTTGAAATCTTTACACAACTCAAGAAGGTTGAGCGTCCCGAGCGTATTCGTTCTCAAATAGACAAAAGGATTCTCCAAACTGTAGCGCACCCCCGCGCGCGCGGCGAGGTTGATCACCGCATCAAAGCGGTTCTTCTTGAAAAGCGGCTTGAGCGAAGAAAAATTCTCGATGTCTGTGGAATAAAAGGAAAAATTCGCGTATTTTTTGAGTTGACTGAGGCGGTATTTTTTAAGACGCGTGTCGTAATAATCGTTCAGATTGTCGACGCCCACCACTTTTTTATTTTGACGGAGGAGAAGTTCCGCGGTTTTCTCGCCGATAAACCCCGCCGCGCCCGTCACCAGTATTTTATTCATTCTCGCCATGGCTTTATAATCTCCAGTACAAAATTCCTGAGGCGTTGAACGCGGTAGGATCAAAAATGCCCTTCACATCCACGAGAACCGCTTTCCCATCGGTGAAAGTTAAATGCTTCTTCAGCGACTTGAGCGTCAATTTCTTCTTAAAAATATCATGAGATACCGCGACCACAAACGCGTCGGCTTTTAAATCCGCGCGGTACTCTTCGAGTTCGATCTGATGCTCATGCCGCACTTCCTCTTTGTCAACCAAGGGATCGCAAACCACGACTTGCACCCCTTGCGCTTTAAGCTCCTGAATAATATCAATGACGCGAGAATTTCGAGTGTCTTTGACATTCTCCTTAAACGTGATCCCGCAAACAACCACCCTCGAGTTTTTGACATTTTTATTGGCTTGGATCAAAAGCTTGACCGTTTGTTCCGCGACGTATTTGCCCATATTATCATTGATCCGGCGTCCGGATAAGATCACTTGAGGATGATAACCCAGTTCCTCCGCCTTGAAAGTCAAGTAATACGGATCCACCCCGATGCAATGGCCTCCCACCAGCCCCGGAGAAAAATTAATAAAATTCCACTTCGTGGATGCCGCTTCCAACACGGACTTCGTATCGATCCCCATCTTATGGAAAATAAGCGCGAGTTCATTCATGAGCGCGATATTGAGATCTCGTTGAGTATTTTCGATCACCTTTGCCGCTTCGGCGCACATGATCGACTGCGCACGAAAAACCCCCGCCTTCACGACCAGCTCGTAGACTTTACTGATCTCATCAAGGGATTCCCTGTCGCATCCTGACACCACTTTCACAATATTCGTGATGGCGTGTTTTTTATCTCCGGGGTTTATTCTCTCGGGTGAATAACCGACTTTGAAATCGACCTTGTATTTCAAACGGGAAAATTTCTCGAGGAGCGGCACACAAATGTCTTCCGTCACGCCCGGATAAACCGTGGGTTCAAAGACCACAATGCTTCCTTTTTTTAAATTTTTTCCTACGATCTCGGAGGCGGTTTTGACAAAATGCAGATCGGGCTTTTTGGTCTGATCCACCGGTGTCGGCACGGCAATAATAATAAACTTAGCCTCCGCGATCCTGGAAGGATCGGCGGTCAACTCAAGATATTTGGCTGATCGGATTTCACGCCGGTTCGATTCTTTATTCCGATCAATAAACTTCTGAAGTTCCGAAACGCGCTCATGATTGATATCAAAACCGATCACATGAACCCGTTTGCCAAACTCCACCGCAAGCGGCAGGCCGACATAACCCAAACCGACCACGGCGATTTTTTCTTTTTTAGTTTTAATGGCCTGATAAATATTCATTTTTTGAAATCACTCACGACGTTCTTATAAAGATCCACATAACGCCGGATTTGAAGCGACTCCGAGTACTCCTCTACCGCCACAGAGCGACATGTCCGGCTTATTTCCATCCGCTTATCGTGATCTTGAGCCAAACTTGATATCCCGCGCGCCAAATCCCCGACATCGCCTTCTTTTGCCGTGTAACCCGTGATGCCGTGCCGGACATGCCCCAAGACACCCCCGACGCCAAACGCCACCACCGGCGTCCCGCAGGCCATACTTTCCAATGCGACCAGCCCAAAGGTTTCCCCAAGCGTAGGAAACACGAATAGATCAGCCGCAGAATAAAGAACCGGCATGCGCTCATTATCCACATAGCCCAAGTGCTTAGTTTCGATGCCAAATTCCGCATCCTCGGGCTTCTCTGCCTTACCTGTGGTTATAAGAAAAAACTTTTTTCTGACTTCGGGCGGCAGACCGGCCAAAGCTTTTTTTAGATAAACGCCGCCTTTTCTGGGATCTCCAAGCTTGGTCGTCGAAAACATTAAAATAGTTTTATCCGGCGGCAACCCAAGCTTGACACGAGAGTCCTTTTTATCCAGAGGCTGATACAACCCCGTGTCTATGCCAAAAGGGATCAGGTGCACCGGGAAATGCTTCAACAAACTTTGTTTGATGATATCGCGGAACCATGCGCTTGAAACAATGATCGTGATCCTTGAATTCTTATAAGCCCATTGCTTTAACTTCCATTCCCAGGCCGTGCCATCTCTTTTCACGGGCGGATATGTTTTAAGGTGCGGGCATTTTCCACAGCCTGTTTTCCAGCGTTCACATTCATCGGGAAAACCGCAATGGCCCGTGATGGCCCAAAGGTCATGAATAGTCCACACCGTTGGTTTATTCCGGGTTAGGGCCGGAAGAGCCAAGTAGTTAAAATACCCGCTATGCAGACTTTGTAGGTGCAGAATATCGGCTTCTTTGTATGCCGGATGATTTTTTATCCCGAAAGAACTGATGGCGTGAAGGTCGTTTAATCCCAACCGTGAAGTGAACTCCCTTATCGCGCGTTCGGCAATACGCGACCGCGGAATTTCTATGGAATCCTCGAGATTTTTCACGCGGCACAGAATTTTAGACTCATGACCGCTCTTTTGAAGCCCCCAATGAAGCCGGCACAGCGCCACCGAAGTACCGCCGGCTCTGCCCCAATCGTTGAAGGAAAGATGAGTGACTTTGATGGTCGTCCTCATGGATGGCCGCTTAAACTTCCTCTATCTGGATCTTTACGCCATCCGGTTTTGACACTACGCCCGCATAAGATAACAGAACGTTGATAAAAACAAGAATGCCTGTCATCTCTAAAAGCTCTTCAATATCTGTCAGAATCGTGTAGTGAAAACTATGCTCGCCGAAATGCGAAGACCAGTACCCTCCGATGGATTCCATGCCAAGGGTGCCCCCGATATAAATAAGGCCGGCGATGATGAATTGGACTCGGATCTTTAAAGGCAAATGCCATAAAAATTTTAAATACGACAAGCCAATAACCATAACAAAAATCCCGCCCGCCACAATCCAACTAAAATTAAGGAAGTCGTGAAAACCAAAATGATTTCGAAGAGGATCTGTAAGCATCTCATGGATCACGGACAACTCATCGATCGACATGCCTAAAAAAACAAGCGCTAAAAATGCCCAATGCCCAAAGAAGCGCCCCTTTTTCTCACGCGTGCAAAAAGCGATAAAACCCAAGAGTACGGAACAGAAAAGAAGGCTCATGGACTGATACCATGTCGGGATATTGGCTTCCTTATCCAAGGAAAATAACCGGACTGAACCAAAAAAATGATCTTGTTTTAAAACATACTTAATATAATGGACTCCGACGCTCATCGCAGTCAAAAAAATAACGACCCCGATAAGCAACGCTAGGATTTTCTTTTTGGGGATCACCAAAGAGGCCAAAGGATACCTTTCTTAACCGGTGACCTGAACGCTCGGGATGGGGACCACAAATTTCCCTCCCCATTCGTGGACGCAGGACATCTGTTTTGTAATTTCGTTTTTTAAATTCCACGGCAAAATGAGGACATAGTGAGGTTTTGTTTCGCGAATTTTATCCGGAGAGTAAATGGGAATACGGCTTCCAGGTAAAAAATGGTTTTGTTTGTGCGGACTGGCGTCCACCGTGTAGGCGATAAAATCCGTGCCGACGCCGCAATAATTCAGGAGCGTATTGCCCTTCGCCGGAGCGCCGTAACCGACGACGGTTTTTCCCGAATCTTTGGCTTCCTTCAAAAACTTCAGAAGCTGCTCTTTGACACGCGTGACTTTCACGGCAAAATCTTTGTAGGTTTTTTCCTCGTTTAATCCATGATGAATTTCTCTTTCTTTCAGCTCCCGCACGCGCTGAGATACCGGCAATGACGCATTGGCGGCGTGGCGCCCATAGATCCGAAGCGAACCGCCGTGCGTGGGAAGCTCCTCCACATCAAAAAGCGTGATCCCATGTTTTGCAAATACCTTCTCCGCGACATGAAAACTAAAATAGGAAAAATGTTCGTGATAAACCGTGTCAAATTGACCCTCGAGCAAAAGACGCAAAAGATGCGGAAACTCCATGGTGATGACCCCTCCGGGCTTTAGAACGATTTTCATTCCCTCGACAAAATCATTCAGATCCGGCACATGCGCCAGCACATTGTTTCCCAACAGAAGATCCGCGGTTTTGCCTTGGCTCACCAATTCTTTGGCCGTGGCCACCCCGAAAAATTTGATCCAACTGGGGATCCCCTTATCGATCGCCGCTTTCGCGCAGTTGCCCGACGGCTCAATGCCAAGCACGGGTATTTTTTTCTCTTTGAAATATTGAAGAAGGTACCCGTCGTTGCTGGCGATCTCGATCACGAAGCTGGAAGCATTTAATCCAAAACGCTGCGTCATCAAGTCCGTGTAGTCTTTGGCGTGCTTCAACCAACTGGTAGAAAATGAGGAAAAATAAGCGTATTCGTCGCTAAAAATATGTTCGGAGGTATTGACATCGGCCAGCTGCACGAGAAAACATTTCCGGCAAAGAAAAACTCTTAAAGGGAAGAAAGGCTCGTGTCTGGATAGATCCTGGGGCTTGAGATAAGAATTCGCCAGAGGCATTTTACCCAGGTCCAAGAACGGCTCGCCTAAAACAGCTTGGCAAAACCGGCACGTTTTTGTCGGAGCGGCATTCGGCATTTTATTTCCTTTCCTGCTTAAAAAAAGTTTGATCTTGTTCTTGACGCAATCGGTCGCACACACGGCCCTTCGGCAATTCCACATCGTCATAACGCAACACGGCATCTTTTGCCGCATCCCGTAAAAGACGGCAGCCGAATGCGACACCCATCGGTAAAAGCCGGTCACGATAGACAAGATCCGAATTCTCACACTGGCCGTAGGTCATATAAAAACCCATGTCATCAATCATCTCACCCGCTTTTAAATCTTTCTTCGCAGTGGTAACCACCTCGACCCGCGGGCCGCCGAGCGGCGCCAGTGTCGCGTCGCCAAAAAGCACGGCACGCGCTATCGCATTGGGAGATTCAAAATGACACAAGTGATACGGCGTGTAAAAAAGATAGGCGGGCCCTTCTCCTAGCTTATAGAGATTCAAATAATGCCGCTGTTTCGGATCCTCGTGCGTGCCTACGACGAATACCCCGGGAGCCGGCTCGGCGCCGACAATGTAATCCACAATACCGGGCCCTTTCATCATCTCTTGGATCGGAAAAAGCGAGAGCGCTTCTTTTAAATGCATCCCCGGCGTCGGCACCGTCGGGCCGATCATTCCCCGCTTATAGACCCGCATCCCGGTGCCATTGGCGACGATCGCCTGTTCGAAAGAAATCTTCGTCCCATCCGCGAAAGACGCGACCATATACGCTTTCTGTCCCCACTTCTTAGCAAAACTTTCTTGTGTCGTAGGATTGCGATAAGGGTCATGCAATCCCTTGATATTGCCGCAGAGAATAGGTTTCATGCCGATCCCTTTGACAAAACGATAGAGATTCATCTGCACACCCGGCTGGTCGCCATCGCAAAAAGAATAAACGACGCCCGCTTTGTCCGCGTAAGCTTTTAAGATGGGCCCGAGCGTGCCGTCCATTTCGGCGTTCATATGAATCGCGTGTTTCTTATTCCTTATCGTTTCCACCATTACCTGTGCTCCAAAATCCACGGATCCGGTCACCTCAAAAACCGCATCGACGCCTTCGGCGCGGCAAAGAATTGTCGGGTCTTCCGCAACGCTGAAGCGGCCTTTCCGGATGTTGTCCTCAAGCGAAGCGGCCGTAGTCACCGCATGAATATCCGTCACGCCGGCTTCCGTGTAAGCGCGTTTGGCGCCGTCAAGATTCCGGTTTGAGATCGCGACAAGGCGCATGCCTTTTTTGAAAGCCTGAAAGATCTGAAGCGCGACTCCCCGCCCCATAAATCCCGCGCCCACCATCGCGACACGGATCGGTTTTCCTTCGGCCTCGCGTTTTTCCAGGGCCTTATCGACGATGATCATGATTTATAATCCGGCCAGTTTTTATCTTTATCCACGAGGGTCTTGATCCCAACATCCTTAGGCCATTGAATGCCAAAAGCGGGGTCGTTGTAGCGAACCCCCGATTGAGAATTCGGCTGATAAAATTGCGTCACAAAATAGATCACTTCGGTTTTTTCTTTTAGGGTCAAGTAGCCATGAGCAAAATCTTCGGGGATATACAGCATTTTATAATTATCTTCGGTGAGTTCGATGCTCAACCATTGTTTGTAGGTGGGAGAGTTTTTTCTAAGATCGACTATCACGTCAAAAATCGCTCCGCGCGTGCACCGGATCATTTTGATCTCTTGATAAGGCGCTGCTTGAAAATGCATGCCTCTTAAGGTCCCTTTCTTGAAATTAAGGGAAACATTCGATTGAACGATATTTGGATTCAATCCATGGTCTTTAAATTCTTTTTGGCAGAACGCCCTCGCGAAAAACCCCCGGGGGTCCTCCAGTTTCTCGGGTTCAATGACAAACGCGCCTTTTAGTTTTGTTTCGGTGAAGATCATGATTTTAAACCTTTTATTTACGATTCCAGCAAAGCGAGGGATCCAGCAATCCCTGATTGCGCAGTCCGGTCAACACTTTCAGCCGGATGTAGCTTGAGTTGCGGTAATCCGCGTCCTGAAAATGCATTGCCTCAAAACCCTCTTTAAGCCCCTTCACCGCTTCCTGAAGACTGACGGTCGGCTGATAATCGCCGGCCAGTTTCTTAAAAAGGCCGAAATCTACGCGGTAAGATCGTTTGTCCGGAGCCGCGTCTTTGTTGATGGTGACTTCGACGCCCGGAATTTCTTTGGCGACGGCCTGCGCCAAATCTTTCACTTGATAATTCCACTGATCCGAACCGGCATTGACGACAAGAAACACGCCGCCGACGGCGGCTTTCCGGGAAATACCCCAATCCATGGCTCTGGCCATGTCTTTAATATGGATCAGAGGCCGCCAGGGAGTCCCGTCACTCAAAATAGAGATCTTCTTTGAAACCACAGCCCCCGCTACAAAATCGTTTAAGACCAGATCAAGCCTGAGCCGCTCGCTCATCCCGCAGGCGGTCGCAAAACGAAAGCAGGTGACAATAAAACCCTTATCCGCAAGCGGCTTTAGCTTTTCTTCCGCCAAAACTTTTGAACGCGCATAAGCCGTCAGGGGATTTAGAGACGAGCTTTCGGTCTTCGCTCCCTCTTCGGCAAAACCATAAACGCTGCAGCTTGAGGCGAACACGAAAGATTTGACTCCGGCCTTTTTGGCCTGTTCGGCGAGTCTGGCCGCCGCGTGACAGTTAATATCCATCGTCAACTCTTCGTTGATCTGCCCCATCACATCATTGGAGATCGCGGCCAAATAAATGATCGCGTCCACGCCTTTTAAAAGGTCATCGGGGATTTTTCTCACATCCATAAAGATCTGCTCATCCACGCGGGTCTCGGGCAACGCGTGCGCATTCGTCAAACAATGGGCGAAAAAACCGCTGTCGAGGCCGACCAGCGTCGCTTGGGGATAAGAGGCCCTCAGCTGTTTTACGACGGTTGGGCCGATGTAGCCCATGTTTCCGGTGATTAAAATTTTCATTTTGCTCTCCTTTGATTGACTTAAAATTTAAGCGGCATATTCCTGGATCTTGTCACACACATGCTGCGAAAACGGGATCGAGCAAGTGAACCCGGGCGATACCGCGTTTAAAATATGAAGCGACTTCTTGTCGCCCTGGATCACAAAATCCATCTCAAGCTTTTTTTTCTTAAGATGCACGAGCTGCGCGCGAATGCCGGGCTTGCCCCACCGAACATAACTCTCCAGCTTAACGCCCTCCATCAGCACCGAGGCCAGCTCCACCATGCGCTTCCGGGAATATTTTTGTATTTCCTCAAACGCGAGCTTCCTAAAATCAAATCCCGCCGAGAAAAAAAGTCCCGCCTCGCGTGTTAGGATGTCGAAGAACTCCCCCCAATGAAAATTGTCAAACCCTTCGTATTGCTCCCGCCAGAACGCCGGGATCGCCGTCGGGCCGATCTTGGCGTGGCCATTCACGACCAGCGTGAAGTGGACCCCCAAAAACGGGTTTCTTAAATCCGGCACCGGATAAATATTCGTGCGGATCGCGCCGACGGGTTCCTCGGAGTAAATATAGAGCCCCTTAAAAGGAAGGATCCGATAGTCTTCGGAAAAACCGAATTGCAAAGCGATCTTGTCCGCATAAAGCCCGGCGCTGTTCACCACATACCCGGCGCTGTAGAGGCCTTGGGTCGTCGCGACGCCGTCTTTTTCTTTTTTCAAATAACAAACGCCCGTGTGGATCTGGACGCCTTCCCTCACCGCGTCTTCTTTCATCGCGAGTGTGACCTCGACCGGGTCTACGGAAGAGGTGGCGGGGGAAAAAAGCGCCCGCTCGAAAGTTTTAACGCGAGGCTCGATCTTAAGCGCTTCTTTTTCGGTGATGGCTTCCAAAACCACCCCGTTGGCTTTGCCTCTTTTCAAAAGCTCGTCCAGCTGCGGTAGATCGCCGGCGTCTTTGGCAACGACCAGCTTGCCGCACTTATTGATGGGCAGTTTTTTTGTCTCGCAGTATTCGGTAAGGAGTTTATTCCCAAGACGGGTAAACTTGGCTTTCAAACTGTCGGCGGTATAATAAAAACCGGCGTGTAAGACTCCGCTATTACGGCCGCTGGCGTGACGCGCGCACTCTTCCTCTTTCTCAATTAAAATAACTTTCGCGTTTGGGGATCTCTTTTTAAGTTCCCGCGCGACATTGATTCCAACGACACCGCCGCCGATAACAAGAAAATCGGAAGTGGCCAAGAAAAATTTACCAAACCTTCCAAGGCGCTTTGCCTTCATTCCATAAATCTTCAAGATAGATTTTATCTCTCAAAGAATCCATGCCCTGAAAAAATCCTTCATGCTTGTAAGCCGAAAGTTGACGGTCTTTCACGAGACGCTGCATGGGTTCTCGTTCCAGAATGGTCTCGTCACCGTCAATGCCATCCAAAACACGCGGCTCCATCACAAAAAATCCCGAATTCATCCAGGTCAGTTCGTCCACCGGTTTTTCGGTAAACTTCGTCACACGGCCCTTGTCCTCATGGACAACCCCAAAACGGCTCTGATGCCGAGACACGGTCATCGTCGCAAGCGTCTTTTGTGTTTTATGAAAATCAATGATCTTTGAAACGTTCACATCGGAGAGCCCGTCTCCGTAGGTAAAACAAAAAGTCTCGTTCCCAATATAATCTTTGGCTTTCTTGAGCCTTCCTCCCGTCATCGTATCAAGACCCGTATAGATCAGAGTCACTTTCCATGGCTCGACATGCTTTTTGTGGACTTCCATTTTGTTGTGTTCGATATCAAAGGTCACATCCGACCGGTGAAGAAAATAATTGGCAAAATATTCTTTGATAATATAAGCCTTATAGCCGCAGCAAATGACAAACTCATTTATTCCATAGGTGGAATATATCTTCATGATGTGCCATAAAATAGGCATATATCCGATTTCAACCATCGGCTTTGGCTTTAAGATCGTCTCTTCGCTGAGCCGCGTCCCTTTGCCGCCCGCCAGTATGACCGCTTTCATTTTGTCTTGTTCTCCATTTTTTAATGATTAACAGAGGCTATTGAAAGATATTTTGGAAGTATACCATAAAATTCCCAACAATAAAGGGTTAGAAAAATGATATACTCTCCCCATGCAAAATTCGGGCAATCAACCATTTATCTCGATCGGGATACCCACCTACCGACGCATGGAGTTCATCCGTCAGGCCCTTGAAAGCTGTTTAAAGCAAAACTACGAAAATTATGAGATCCTCGTGAACGACGACACCGAAGATGATTCTATTCAATCGATCGTGGAATCTTATCGGTCTGAAAAACTGCGCTACATCCATAATAAGTCGCCGCTCGGGTTAGTGTCAAAACTGAATGATTTTCTTGAAAAAGCCAAGGCGGAATGGATGTTGATCCTTTGCGATGACGACAACCTTGAACCGGATTATCTGAAGGCGCTTTCTCAACACATCACGGCCTATCCCCAGGCGACGCTTATCCGTTGCCAATACCGGCTGATCAACGGCGAAGGAAAACAAATCCGATTGGATCGGGCCAATTCATTCCGCATGGCGCCGTTCGAATTTTTAAGAGATATCTTTCTGCCTGAGGATCAATCCTTCAAGATGAATATTTCCGGTATTTTGTTCCAAAAGTCGCTCTTAAAAACGCTGGGCGGATTCAAAAATCTCCACCGCGGCTGGCATGTAGACCGTCTGGCCTGGGCGGAACTAGGGGCCAGGGGCGAATCGATTTGCGAGCCAAGAGCTTTATGCAATGTACGCTTGCATGAGGTTTCCATCACTGCCGGCGTGGAACCGAATTATAAGATCGCGGTGGCTGCCGATCTTGAGATGAAAAAAATCGTGGAAAAACTTTTCGAAGGGATCTTGGCTAAGGCCAAAACTCCGGAGGACCAAGAAAACTTAAAGAAAGCGCGGCAAAACTTCCATGCTTATATCAATCGGCATCTTTCAAAATCACTGGACCAAGGTCTTATCGCGGCTCTTCAAAATAAGGAAAAAAATGCCGTTGAAGAGGTCGCTAAAATTTCCCAATATATGAAAGAGTTGGGCGTGCCTTTGTTTCGATCGGTGATCTTCTACCGTTTCCTGGCCCCGTTCCCTTATTCTTTCAGAATTTCCCTTCTGACGAGGCTCCAACGATACAAAACAAAAAAGTGGACTCAATAAGCCGCTTTTTTATACACTTCCAAAGTTTTCTCCGCGACTTTTTGCCAATCGTATTCTTCTCTTAAAATCCGTAGCGTCTTTTCCTTCTCCTCCGGAGTCAGAGGACGTTTCACAAGTTCTTTGATCTTATCGGCCATCGTTTGGATGTCTCCCGCCCGATACAGCCGGTCCTCGCTTAATTTCAGATAACGGTTTGCGGGGATATCCGACGCTAAACAGGAAAGCCCGTAACTCGTCGCTTCCAAAAGAGCGATGGGGAGCCCTTCATAATACGAGGGCAACACAAAAAGCCCCGCATAAGTATAAAGTTCCCGCAGAGGCGCCTCTTTTAAATAACCGGTGAGAACAACGCGCTTATTTTTTGACGCCTTGTCTTTTAATTCGGCGCTATACTTGTCTTCATGATCCGCATCGCCGGCGATCACTAATTTCCAACCCGAGTTCAAAAAATCTTTATCCGAATTAGACAACCGAGAAAAAGCCTCCAGCAGATCATGAAAACCTTTTTCGGGGACAAAACGGCCCACGCCAAGAATATATTTCCCCTTCTCAAGGGAATATCGCCGGAGAGCTTCGTCTGTCTTGACCGGCGCCGCGATCACAACCCCGTTGGGGATGACTTCAGGGTTTTTGTCGTACTTTTCCTTGATTTCCTCGGCAATCATCGGAGAGATCGCGATGACTCGATTTGAAAATCTCACGCCCAGAAATTCTCCAAACCGGAGGATAAGCTTCGCAAATCGCCCCCATTTCAAATGTTTATAATTCGATCCGTGGGTGGTCAAAACGACTTTCATTCCAAGCGCCCTCGCCAATGGGACGAAAAGCCCGGGGCCGATGGCTTGGATGTGAAGAACATCGGGCCGAAAACGGCGTGCCGCGAAAACCCCCAAAAAAGTATGCAAAAATGCTTCGAGAGATTTATGACGCAAGGCGGGTAGGGCGACGAGTTTCACGCCTTGATATTCGGTGATCGCGGGATCCACATACGGTTTTCTAGTGAATACAATGACTTCACAACCAAGCCGCACGAGACCTGCCGCAAGATGCTCACAATGTTTCTCAACGCCTCCCGGCACATTGGGAAACCCGCGCGTCCCAAGCATGACGATCCTCATGTGAGTCCCAGCAGTTTTCTAAGAGAGTAAATGAGACGGCTTTCAAAAATACTGGACAATCTTGTTTTAAAAGCAAACATGGGGATGTCCCGGATACCGATTCTGCGGATTTCAAACCGATCGCTGTCTTTCTCGACATAGCCGTTTTCGGTGCAAAAAGCCGCTTCATATCCCGCTTCTTTCACCAACGCCTTGATGGCATCGTTGAAGTGATAGCGCTTTCCTTTAGGATACGCAAAAAAATGAACGCTGTTTTTCAGCTTTTCTTCAAGATCCCTTTTCGATCCAGCAATTTCTTTAAACGCAGTTTCTCTATCCAGCTCGGTGAGAATAGGATGGCTGATCGTATGACTTCCAAAAAGGATCTTATGTTGCTGCATCTGACGGATCTGTTCCATGGTCAGCATTTCTTCATAAAGATCACTTTCGCCGCTAATAAGAAAGACGGTTGCCGGCATGTCCAACTCCCTTAGAATGGGATAAGCTTGCAAATAATTGTCTTCGTAACCATCATCAAATGTGATTGTCACGGTGTCTTTGACTTGCTTGGTTTCCAACCCTCGCATAAATTCTTCCAAAGAAACCACCTGAAAATGTTTTTTAAGATACGCCAGCTGTTTTCTAAAAGTTTCGCTTGAGACTGCCATGTCCGGGTCCTTCCCGTCATCACGGATACGGTGATACATGAGAACAACCGACCGGTATCGCCTAAAGAAACGTTTGCGGATTATTTTGTAAACCATCACAAAGCCGGAGAAATAAAGAATAAAAGACACGAGCGTTCCGATCATCCAGAAAGTGGTGAATTTCGCGCGTTCAAAATGTTTGCTTGCTTCGTTCATAAAAAAGCCTTGATGTTTTCTTTGATCCGCTCCCCGACCTCTGACCAACTGTAACGCTCCTTGGCTATCCGAAACCCTTCTTGTCCTAATTTCCGACATTGGTCCGGGTCTTTTAACAGCTCCAAGAGCGCCTCGGTAAGCCCGTTCGTATCTCCGGGCTTAACCAGGATCCCATTTTGTCTCTGACCGACAAAATCCGGAACCGCTCCGATATCGGTCGCGACGATCGGAAGCCCATAACTCATGGCTTCAATAAAAGCAATGCCGAACGGCTCCAGTTTAGTGGGGACACAAAATACGGACGCCTCTTTATAATATCTTGGGATCTGGGAAAGCAAAACACGCCCGACAACCTCGCAGTTCGGCAGATGCAGTTTGGGCGAAGCGCCCACAATAGTCAGACGGGCGTCCGAATGGACTTTAAGCACTTTCTTGAACGCTTCGGCCAATTCCGGGCCGCCTTTTCTTTCCCAGTCCACCCCGACGAATAAAATGTGCTTCTGTCTATAATCTTTCGTGTTGGGGGCCGAAAACTCTACCGGCACATTGCTCCCCCCATAAACACACATGATTTTTTTTGGATCCACGTGGTATTGTTCAACGATCGAACGGGAAATATGAGAACTCATCGTAAAATTAAGCGTCGCATTCTGATAGATGGTCTTTTCCAGCTCTATCCACTCCTTGGTATGCAGTTTTTTTTCATCAAAATTCAAATAGTAAAGATTCGCGAGGTGCGTATGATCCGTGTAAACAAAATGGGGTATCTTTCCGGAACTCGTATCAAACATCGATTGCATTTGAAATGAAAATTGATAATCTCCGCTCTCAAGGTATTTTGACATCAATGACTTTATTTTTTTGAAAATAAAAGTGGTCGCCAGAAAACGTCTTTCCATTTCTTTTGGGCTGAAAAACAACCTGACCCCGTACATTTTTATGATCCAAAAGATATTAAAGATCACTGCGTGCGGCGCATGGATGGATAAATAGATCAACATGTCAATTTTTTCTATCTCGTGGTCAGAAAAATTTTGACTCAAAATCTGAAAAACCTTCTCGTTCGTATTTGAATTTGAACGGTATTTAATAAACGCTATTTTTTTGAGTTTTATCGCGCGATCAGGGCCGTGGGGTGGCATTTTCGGATCCAGCGGCTGCTCTAAAACAATCCGGATTTCTCGGCATATCCTTTCACCGACTTTTGGCCATGAAAACCGCTCTTGGACAAAGTTGAAACCGGCCTCTCCGAATGCTTTGCGTTTCTCGGGATCAGCCAATAGCTCTCCGAGAACTTGAGCAAGTTTCTCAATATTTCCCGGAGGAACAAGGTAACCCGTTTTCCCGTCAAGGACTCTCTCCGCAGATCCCCCTACATTGGTTGTGACAACGGGTAATTTATGGAAAGCAGCCTCGACAAGAACCCCGGCCCCGGGCTCGACCTTGCTGGGCATGCAGAAAATACTTGCGTTCTCATAATAGCGAGCCAGTTCTTCTTTTGACACCCGCCCAACCACGCGGCAATTGGGGACATTTATCTTCGGCCTGCATCCTACGATCGTGAGCGTTGCGTCCGGATAATTCTTTAGGACCTTTTGAAACGCCTCCACCAGTTCCGGGCCGCCTTTGCGTTCCCAATCAATACCGGCAAAGAGAATGTTTTTGTTCTCCGGCGTATGTTGAGAAGGGCGGGCTCCCATGATGTTGACGCCGGAGTAGACGCAGTGTACTCGTTTTGGGTCGCATCGGTAGTCTTCGATCAAAGACGCGGAGGCAAACTCGCTGAACGTAAAAATGATCCTCGCGTTTTTATAGATCTCTCTTTCCAGAGCGATGGATTCATCGGAATTCAAGCTTCTTTTATCAAAGTAAGAATAACGCAAGTTGGCCAAGTGGGTGTGATCCGTATAAACAAAATGCGGCAAACCCTCGATACTTGCGTCAAAAAATGATTGGGTTTGGAACGAAAATAGATAATCTCCCCGTTCGAGTTCTTGGCGGATAAGCTTCTTCGCTGTCTTAAGAAAATAAGGCGTTGTTAAAAAAGACCATCCAAATTTTCTTTTTCTAACCGCCAGGGCATAGCCGTACTCTTTCAGAGTCAAAAAGATGTTTTTGAGGATAATCCACCGGCCTTTTTTTAAGAAGAGTTCCTCAATATCAATCACTTCCAAGGGATACTCCGGAAAAGATCTTCGCAAGATATCAATGACATGGTCATTCACATAGGATAAAGAACGGTATTTGATCAGCGCTATTTTTTTCATCGGGAACGCCTCACGAAAGCAATGATCCGGGGGCGGATCTCCCACATCAAAAAACGGACCAACCCTGAGGGTAAAAATGTCAAAAAATAATAGATGAGAAATTTTGTCGGCTTGGATTTTTTCAAAGCAAAGATCTCTCGGATGTCTTTTCGCGCTTCCTGAAGCATCCCCTGCCGTAAGAAAATGGGGACCTTCCATTCCTTATTTTTGATCGAGGCTTCCGCACCGGAAATATCCGAGATCGCTTTTCCGCTATCCACGCTGAACGTCGTGTTCTTAAAATGAATGCGATAATCCACGAGGACCTCCGGAATGACGTGGAGTCCGGCTCCGGCCTTCAAGAATTTTTTCCACAAGGCTCGGTCGTCGGGTTCCGACTGGCTCATCGGATACCCTCCTACTTTTTCCCATAACGCGCGAGGATACGAAGTCGCGCTTTGACAGATCACGTTTTCCATCCAGACCAACCGCTCCACCTTTTTGGCTCCGGGTAATTCCACGTCTATAATATTTTTACCGTCGGAATCGATTATTCTTACCCGCGAAGTAAAAAAACAATCATCTCTATGTTGATGAGGCTGGATATGCCAAAAAAACCTCTCCAAAAATTCCGGGTGATACTTGTCATCGCCATCCAGCCGGCAGATCCAGCGGCCCGCGCTCTTTTCGATCCCATGGTTCGTCGAGGGGCCACTTTTTATGTTTTGGTCATTTTGAATCATCTGGATCTTATTATTTTTTTCCATGTAAGACCGGATGATCTTCGGCGTCTGATCGGTAGAAACGTCGTCGATGATCACGAGTTCCCAATCCGTAAATGTTTGAGTCAGGACACTTTCAATGCATTCGGCTAAATAGGCTTCAACATTGTAGACAGGCAAGACGACCGAGAAAAAAGGCTGGGACATTAAAAAATACTTCTCACGGCGGTGATCACATCGTTCACATCGGGTTCAGAAAGCTTGGCGGATAAAGGGATACTCACGGTTCTTTCGGAAATCCATTCCGCATTGGGAAAATCACCGCGTTTATAACCGAAGGTGTCTTGATAAAAAGGATGTAAATGCAATGCGATGTAATGGACGCCCGTTCCGATATTTTGCGCCTGCATCCGTTCTAAAAACTGATCCCGCGTGCATCCGCTGCGGTTTGTGTCCAACAATAGAGTATACAAATGATACGCGTGTTTGGTGCCCGGCTCCGGCGGCAACGGCCTAAATACCGGCAAATCCGCGAACGCGTCGTTGTAACGCTTCCAAATGACCTCACGCCGCTTCCAGTATTCGTCAATGCGGGCCAATTGATGAATACCGATCCCGGCCTGGATGTCCATCATGTTGTATTTAAATCCGGCGTAAACGACCTGATAATGTTTGTAGCCCTCGTCGCTGAATCTCTTCCAAGCGTCTTGGCTCATGCCGTGAAGACCTAACACCTTGATCCGCGCTGCGTCGTCTGCCTTGTCCGTAATCACCATACCCCCTTCCCCGGTCACGATGTTTTTGGTCACATAAAAACTGAAGCAGCCGAAGTCGCCGAAGGTGCCCGTTTTCTTTCCTTGGTATTCGGACTCGATCGCATGAGCGCAGTCTTCGATCACCTTCAGGCGATGCTTTTTTGCGATCTCCATGATCCGGTCCATCCGGCAAGGACGGCCGGCAAAATGCACCGGGATGATCACCTTGGTCTTTTTACTGATCTTTTTCAGGATATCTTCCGGGTCGATATTCATGGTCTCTTTTTCGCAATCCACAAAAACAGGTTTCCCGAGAGCGTGAATCACGGCATTCGCCGTCGCGGCAAACGTCATGGTGGGGATGATCACTTCATCGCCAGGTTGGATCCCCGCCGCCAAAATCGAAAGATGCAGCGCTGCCGTGCAGGAATTGAGCGCGACGGCGTGCTGAACGCCCTTGTAATCTTTGAACATTTCCTCGAATCGCCTGACCTTAGGGCCTGTGCCAAGCCAGCCCGATTTCATCGAAGCCACGACTTCATCGATCTCGGGTTGTTCGATCAACGGGCTCCCAAAGACAAGAAAATCTTTCCGCATTCATTCTCCCTTTATTTCTAAGCGATGAGCCCAAAATAAGATACAGAAAAACAAACAAGCCTCTAAAGTATACTATAAACGCCCATCAAATCAATCGCTTCGTCCGGCCGGGAAAAAACAAACCGCTTCGCGTATGGGTGAGATAAAATTTTTTCAAAATTCCGCCGCATATTCTCCGTATAGTCCGGGCGTGTCAGGATCCCTGTGTGGATAATAAAAGCCAAATAAGGTTTGTCCAAAGACCCGAGCAACCGGTTCATGACCCGGAGAAACGTAAAAGGCTTATGCATAAAATTTAAAGTAAATACCGGCTGCCTGCCTGCGCAGGAATACCGAATTAAATGGTAGAACTTTTGTAAAGACCCTAACATCCCCCCGGAAACGCCCGTGCTTAACGGAACCATCCAAAGACCGTTTTTGTTCAAAGGATCGGCGACGCGAAAATTTGTTTTGGACCTCCGGTAAGGGGACTTGGGAACGCCGATAAAGTCGGGGAGAGACCCGGTTGAAATTTCTGTTTTCATAATCGACGCGGCGGCAAAAAGGCCCGGTTCCAGCGTCAGATCAAAGCGAGCGCCCAAGCGTTCAGCCAAATTCAGCGTGGCATCGCTGATCCATTTATCCCCGAAACGAAAAAATCCGCAAGGGGCTTTGAAAAAATCACGATAAGCGTCAAAAGAAGTCTGGACGCAATGATCAGCCCACTCCTGATCGGCGTGATCCGTCACCCAGGTTTGCCGCGTTTTATCCCACCGGTAGGTGTGAACGTGTAAACCGATCGCGTCGCCGTATTGCTTGAAATTTTCCACATAGGACCGATAGTTTTTAACGGGCCATTCCGCTGTCCCGTACGTTTCTTGTATCTGAGGGTCCATCCGGAAAAACCAAGAAAAATGGACGGGGGCGCCGGTCGCCGAAGTCAAACGAGGCCGGAGTTTTGAGAAAAAATCGAAGGTCGCTTCGAACCCTTTCCATGGAGACGGAGAAGTTTTATCGAGCATCCGTTCATCGGGCTCCACATCCACGCACATAATAATAGGTATTTTATCACTCATAGGCCTATCGGAGTTCCAAAGGATTTTTCAAAATTGAACTTGAATATGCCATAAAGCGGCGCGGAGGGCAAGCCTTAGAGAAGATTGTTAAAAAAAGTGTTGCCTAACAATGTCACCGAGTGAGTGGTCCAGCTGGAATCCGTCGTGTCGTCGTCCATGTGCAGAAGCAGTCTCGTATAAGCATCCGCCTGATAGGTTTGATCGGACGGCGTAAAATTAGAAGTCCAACGGGCCAACCCTTTCGTGACCCTCACCTCATCCATCGATCCCTTAAGACCAAAATCATCAGCCACTCTGGAGCCAATGATA
>Ga0080064_1002708_pt1 | contig 28819 bp, 28 predicted proteins | sample Subgrocontami54m_FD_69260 | JGI IMG/M metagenome (GOLD analysis project Ga0080064, IMG submission 69260) | Subsurface groundwater microbial communities from S. Glens Falls, New York, USA - GMW46 contaminated, 5.4 m (SPADES assembly) (version 2) ...
ATTCGAGGGGATGGTACCTATGAACAAATCGTCCGCAATGTCCAGCGTGCCCTGGCCAAGCAGCGGGTCTATATCAGTTTCGTGATGATGGAATCCAACATTGGGCAAATTCCTGAATTTATCAAGACCGTTACCGACTTGGGCATCAAGGAAATCGGTTTTGTACATGAAATGTATTGTCTGGCTGGCGATATGGAGGCGACTCGTCGTCGGTTGGGGTGGAACGGGCAGGACGACATCATGATGACCGTGAAAGAACACGATTGGAAGCCTGACTCCGTTCGGCAGTTGTTCGAGACCCTTGCTTCGATCCCATCCTTGGAGCGTCGCCACGGATTTGTCGCAGCTTTCGAGCCGCCGCTCCCAGCCGAGACCCTGCCGGCGCTGTATGACGGGACGATTCGGTCCACGACCAGACTGTTTTGCCGCGAACTGACCAACCTTTACCTCGATCCATCGGGCAACGTCGTCCACTGCGGGTTTCTCCGCAAGAAGTTCGGGAGCATCCTGGAGCAGCCGGTTGAGGCCATTTGGAACAGCCAGCCGATGCGGGAATTCAGGAAAACCTTGCTGGACGGAAACTTGCTGCCGGTCTGTCGCCGCTGCTGTAAATTGAGCGTATGGCCGGATGGCGCTGTGCCCAATCTCTCGTCGGATGAAACCGCCGCCGCCACTCCGACTCTGGTGATGCCGGACAGGATCAAAAAGGCCGAATCGGACCACGGTGGCGCTTCGGTGACCAGGGACTCGCCCTCGGTGCGAACTTGACATGATTACGGTGCTCCATCTCGCCGGGTCCGGTGGTTGGGCTGGAGGAGAGACCTATCTGCTCTTGCTGGCAAGGAGGTTGGATCGTAAGCAGTTCCGGTTGATTGTGGTCTCGCCTGAAGCTGGTGCGCTTGTGGACAATCTGCGGGCGGAAGGCATCGAGGCGCTGGTCCTGGACATGAATCGACTGGGCAGCGTGGGGCCAATTCTGCGTCTCAGAGACTTGCTGCACGAGCGTCGAGTGGAGATCCTTCAGACCCACGGCGCCCGTTCGAATTTCTACGGCCGGCTCGCGGGGCGGTTGGCCCGGACTCCCGTGGTCATCTCGACGGTGCACAATTCGCTCTACGATTATCCGGTCGGTCGTCTGAGAAAAGCTATTTACCTTACCCTCGATCGCGTGAGCGCGCCGCTCGCCCACTGCATCCTGTGTGTGGCCGAGTCGCATCGTCGGGAACTCATCGGCCGCTATCGTCTTCCGCCGGAGCGGGTGGTGACGATTCCCAACGGTGTTGATCTCGGGCGGTTTCGCGCGGCGGAATCCGGGGAACAGGTCCGGAAAGAATTGGGCATCCCCGACGACGCGCCCGTGATCGGCATCATCGGGAGGCTGACGCATCAGAAAGGGCATTGTTATCTGCTTCGCGCGTTGCCGATGCTTGCCTGTGACCATCCCGCTCTGCGCTGCCTTGTCGTCGGAGGCGGCCATTTGTACGGCGAACTCGTGGAGCTGGTGACCCGGTTGGGAGTACAAGATCGGTGTATTTTCATGGGAGTTAGGCAGGATATCCCGGCGGTTCTGTCGGCGCTGGATATTCTCGTCGTTCCGTCCCTCTCCGAAGGGATGCCGTATGTCGTGCTTGAAGGGATGGCCTCGGGAAAACCGGTTGTCGCCACTGCGGTGAACGGCATCCCGGAGGTGGTCGAGGATCGTGTGACGGGACGTCTGGTGCCGCGACAAGACTCCGGGGCGCTCGTCGAGGTGATCGGGGAACTTTTGACCGATCCCGAGTCGTCGGCGGCGATGGGACGGGCGGCCAGGCGAAAAGTGGAGGAAAGCTTCTCCGTGGAGCGGTGGATCGCGCGCTTGGAAGCGCTCTATAACGACCTGACAGGTCGCGTTCATCGGTCCCCCGAGGTGGCCGGACTTCGCTCGTGCCCGTGCGGAGCGGCTGCTGCCGACGTGCGGACGCTTCCCGACGGAGATGCGCGCCTGCAATGCCGGTTGTGCGGCCTTCTGGTCCGTGCCAAAATGCCGTCCGATGAGGATGTAAACCAGTGTTATCAGGAGCAGTATTGGGAAAAGTATTGTGCGGAGCAGATTTCACCGGCCCGGGACAATGTTTTTCAGCATGCCTGGTCATGGGTCACGCGGCTTCGTCCTGAGCCGGGGGTGCTGGTGGACGCCGGATGCGGATCGGGAACGTTGCTCGCTTTGTGTCGGGAACAGGGGTGGAAAGGGATCGGCTTCGATCCATCCGCCCGGGCGGTCGCGTATGCCCGCGAACGCGGCCTTGAAGTGTTCGAGCAAGGGTGGCCGCCCTGCTCCCTCCCGGACGGATCGGCCGATGTCGTGACGTTCATCAACGTGCTGGATCACCTGCGAGATCCCTTCGGCGCGCTTCAGGAGGCCTGGCGGATTTTGCGTCCTGGCGGCTTGCTGTACATCAGGGTGCCGAATGGGCCGTTCCACATGTGGGTCAGATCGGCGTTGGGGGGCAGCGGACTGGCACGGCTTTCCGTGTTTCATCTCTATGGATTCGGCCGTCGGGCGTTCCTGCACCATTTGCCACGCCTGGGCTTTGCCGTTCTCGGCGTTCGCACCGCGCCGCCAAGCTTGCATGATGTGTATGAGGGGAGTGGATGGTGGATGCCGCTGCTCCGCACGGTTCTAAAGAAAGCCGGGCTGCTGCTCTACTTGGCCATGAATTGTGTGGGCTTAAATCGGTTGCCCTGGGGGACATCCATTGAGGTCATGGCCCGCAAGGGTCCTTTCGACGCGAGGTCGTAGCGATGCTGTGGCGGAGAAGAAAAAAGTGGTGAGCGAGGGCTGAAGCATGTGTGGAATTTGCGGGTTTGCAGGGTTTCGGGACGACGAGCGGTTGTCCCGCATGGTCGGAAGCCTGGTCCATCGCGGGCCGGATGACGAAGGCCGGCACGTGGAAGAAGCCGTGAGCCTGGGCATGCGCCGGCTGAGCGTGATTGACGTGTCCGGGGGACGCCAGCCGATCTGGAACGAAACCCGCACTGTCTGCGTGGTCATGAACGGTGAGATATATAACTTCCAGGACCTGCGCGCGCGCCTGATCGCCCAAGGGCACCGGTTCGAGACCAAATCGGATACCGAAGTGCTGGTGCATCTGTACGAGGAGTACGGCGATGCCTGCGTTGAGCACTTGCGCGGCATGTTCGCGTTCGCGATCTGGGACCGTGAGAAGCAGGTGTTGTTGCTTGCCAGAGACCGGCTCGGGATCAAGCCCTTGTTCTATGCCGTGCGGGACGGGCGACTCTGGTTTGCCTCGGAAATCAAGGCCCTGCTGGCCGGCGGGGTGCAGGGAACGCTTGATGCGCAGGCCCTCAAACAGTTCCTGACGTTTCTGTACGTGCCGTCCCCACGGACGATATATGATGGGATCCGCCAGTTACCGCCCGGCCACACTCTGACCTTCGCGGGCGGCCGGATGAACCTGCGACGGTATTGGACGCTCAAGCCCGATCCTGAGGCCGCCGTGCTCAGAGGGGAGGAGGCAGAGGAGCGGCTTCTGGCGCATTTGAGGGAAGCGGTCAGGCTTCATCTGATCAGCGACGTGCCGCTCGGCGTGTTTCTTTCAGGCGGCATTGACTCCAGCACTGTGGTGGCCATGATGCGGGCGGTGTCGGGCGGGCCGATCAGGACCTTCACGATCGGGTATGGTCCTGAGGATGAGTCGTACAATGAGCTGGCTTTTGCGCGGGAAGTCGCGAATCGGTTCGGCACGGATCATTATGAACAGATCGTGAAGCCGGACGCGGTTGATCTACTGCCGCGCATCGTCCAATCATTTGACGAGCCGTTCGCGGATTCCTCCGCCATTCCGAACTATCTCATTTCACAGGTCGCCCGCCGCTCCGTGACGGTCGCGCTAGCCGGCCACGGAGGGGACGAGCTGTTCGGGGGCTATCCCCGGTATCTGGGCCAGCAATTCGGCGCGTCCTACGATCGGCTTCCGGTCGGCCTTCGTCTGGGCCTGGCTGCGGCCGGCCGGTGGATCCCAGAATCCACTCATTCCGATAATTGGCCGGGGAGGGTCCGCCGGTTTTTGCAGGCAGGCGGCTGTGCCCAGGATGCGCGTTACCTGCGCTGGATCACGTTCCTTCCGCCGGAGTGGGGAGAGAACCTGTTCACGCCGGAGTTCCGTACCCTGGCCGGCACGGAGAAGCCCGAGGCGGCGTATTATCGTCTGTACCGGGAATGGCCCTCCTCCGATCCGGCCGAGCGCGCGATGGCCGTTGATATTCAAACCTACCTGCCTGACGACCTTCTGGCGATGGGAGACCGTATGAGCATGGCGCATTCCCTGGAGGTCCGGGTGCCGTTTTGCGACCATGTGCTGGCTCAGTTCGCCATGGGCCTTTCCGCGCGCGCGCGGTTCCGCCATTGGCGCTTGAAGTCGTTTCTAAAGAGGACACTGCGGACGTCCCTGCCGGACCATCTGCTGCACCGCCCCAAGCAAGGGTTCATGGTGCCGCTGGCGCGCTGGTTCAACCACGACCTGAAACCGATGGTTCGGGAGCTGCTTTCCGAGGAGGCCGTTGGTCGTCGCGGCTATGTCCGGTATGCGTATGTCCGCTGGCTGTTGGAGGAGCATGCATCGGGGCGCCGGAATTTTCAGGACCAGATCTACGCTCTCCTGGTGCTGGAAATCTGGCAGAGGATGTGCGTAGAGGGCCGCCCGGTGTGAGCGCGGGAAACGGAGAGGTCTGCCTTTGACCGAGCAAGCTGCTGACGCGGCGGGTGGAGGCTTCCGAGCCGGCACCCGCGGCCTACTGGTGCAACTCGCGGGATTCGGCGACCTCATCATGGCGCTGCCCGCAATAGAGAGCCTTCAGGCCTATTCGACAAATGTGCACTGGACGGTCGTGACGCGACCTCCGAACTGCGAGGTGGTGCGCGATCGGGTGGGGGATCTCAGAGCCCTTAATTGGCCTCCAGACGTGGTTCATGCAAGCATTACCGCTCGGCAACTGCTTCGACTTCGGCGTGAGCGGTTTGATGTCGCCATTCACCTGTACGACATATCCGGGCTGAAAGGCGCCCTCGGCCTGAAGGCGGTGTTGGCGGCCATCAACCCGCGTCTTTCAATCGGGCGGACATCATCGCGCGGGTTCCGCCTGTTTGACGTTAATTGGGATGAAGGGCAGAGCAACTCCCCGCACGAGGTGGATTTGAATCTCGGACTTATCAGGAGTCTCGGCGTGCCGCATATCACCGATACTCCGACCTTGGCCCCGGAACACAGTGCAGTGCAACGGATGGTGAAATTTTTCAAGGAGAGGTTGGTCGGCACTACGCCTTGCGTGGTCCTTTTTCCCGGTGGCACCCAGTTGGCCAATCATTGGCCGGTGGAGCACTATGCGGCTTTGGCCAGGAAGTTGCACGGTGAAGGGTTGGGGGTCTGTGTCATTGGCGGCCGCACGGAGGTGAACGCTGCTCGTCGAATCGTTGAGAATGTAGGCAATGGCGTCTGTAATCTTGCAGACCGCCTTTCTATGCAGGACGTGATGGGGCTTCTGTCTCTTGTGTCTGCGTATGTGGGCAATGCTTCAGGGCCGACTCATGTGGCGGCTGCGTTGGGGACCCCGTGTGTGGCGCTGTACCGGCGGAACGATACGAAGAGGTTCAGTCCGCGTGGTCCCGGACGTATTCGCGTGTTGCACTCCGCAGTCGAATGCATCCCCTGCGAGCGCACGGGCTCTGGTCGTCATACCTGTATGGCGGCCCTTGCCCCTGAGATGGTTTTTGAAGCCGTGCTCGAGTCGATCAGGTCGTGACGACTGGGGTCCAGGAATCCTGATCTTCAATGGATAGTAGTGGCTAATGACTCGTAAGCGTGCCCCTGGAGAATATCGCAGCGTCCTCCATATTATCACACGACTGGACCGCGGGGGTTCCGCCCGGAACACCTTTCTCACGGTCTTGGGGCACGATCGGAACCGGTTTCAGGTCGGGCTCGTTTACGGGCGGTCTGTAGCGGGGTCGGAAGCCGAGGATGCGCCGCTCGAGGCGGATTTGGAGGAGCTTCGCCAGGCCGGGGTGGCGCTGTTTGAAGTCCCGTCGCTGATGCGCGAGATCCGGCCGTTGCGTGATGCGCGCGCGACACTGGCGCTGTGGCGTGTCTTCCGGTGCGAACGGCCGGATATCGTGCATACGCATACGTCCAAGGCGGGCGCTGTGGGCCGCGTCGCCGCCTGGCTCGCCGGCGTTCCGGTCATCATTCATACTCCGCACGGACATATCTTTTACGGCTATTACGGGCCCGCCATAAGCTGGGTAATTCGGCTGTTCGAACGGCTACTGGCCCTCATCACCGATCGGATCGTGACCCTTACCGACCGGGGTGCGCAGGAACACGTCCGATACAAGATCGCCGGGCCGGAAAAGTTTGTGACGATTCCAAGCGGGATCGCGCTGTCGAAGTTTCGATCGGTTCTGGTGGACCCGACCGTAAAACGGAAGGAGTTGGGATTGCCGGAGGAGGGGCCGGTCATCGGAACCGTCGGGCGGTTGGTCCCGATTAAGGGCCACGAGTGGCTGCTCAAGGCCGCTCCTCGGGTGCTTGCCGAATTTCCGCATGCGACGTTCGTCATTCTCGGAGAAGGACCGCTCTTGGGCCAGCTTCAGCAGTTGGCCGCCGGGCTTGGAATCAGCGGCCACGTGATGTTCCTGGGCTCGCGGCAGGACGTCCCGGAGTGTCTCGCGGCGTTCGATTTGTTTGCGTTTCCTTCCCTTAATGAGGGCATGGGGCGCGCATTGATTGAGGCGATGGCGGTGGGTTTGCCGGCCGTCGCCGCCCGCGTCGGCGGTATTCCGGACGTCGTCGCGGATGGGGAAACCGGCGTCCTGGTGCCCCCCCGGGATGAGGCGGCTTTGGCCGGTGCTCTGCTGGGGCTGCTCCGGGACCCGCGGCGGCGGCAGGCGTATGGGCAATCCGCCCGTCGAAGCATGGACGAACGGTTTGACGTCAGCGCGATGGTGAGGGCCATTGACCGTCTCTATGATGTGGTGTGGGATGAGAAACATCGACCGGCAGGCTGAGCGGGCCTGGGTCACCCTGGGTGTGCTGCTGGCTCTGTTGCTCTGCGCACCCGACGGCGCGGCGGGGACCGACGGGCCGGCCTGGCGCCCCGTGGTCACGGCATTTCACGTTCACAGTAAGGTGAGCGAGTCAGGGGAGACGCTCGACCAGCTTGCCGTCGAGGCGAAGGCGTCCGGCATTGATGCCATCATTTTTTTCGACAACTTTCTGCTCCACTATGAATACGGACTGTTTCCCCTTCGCGGCGTGATTCGGCGGACGGTTGAACTGCCCTCGGTCCTGAATATCGGGGTTGACCGATACCTCGCCGAGATGCGGGAGGCTGGCCTCCGCCACCCCGATGTCATGCTCATTCCCGGCGTGGAAGTCGTGCCGCACTATTACTGGACGGGCTCGATTTTCAGCAAAGACCTGACCATGCACGACGCGCAGAAAAATATGCTGGTCCTGGGATTGCCCCGCGCGGATGACTATGGCCGGATTCCGGCCGCTGGAAACCACGCATCCTACGAGTACGGGTGGAATACCGTCGTTTTGCTCTGGCCGCTCGTGCTGGTTCCGCCGGCGATCTGGCTGATCAACCGCCGAGTGGATCGCAGGCGAGGGGTTGGGTGGACGTTCATGGTTGTGCGCGAGCGGCGGCCGGCCCCAGGGGTCGCCCTGCTCACGGTGGCCGTGCTTCTGCTGGTCAACAACTATCCGTTCGGGACACCGCTTTATGATACGTATAGCGATGAAAATGGGCTGCGTCCGTATCAAGGCTTGATCGACTACGTCCGGCAGAGGGGCGGAGTCTCAATCTGGTCGATGCCGGAAGCCAGAGACTTCAGCCGGCATGATTACGGCCCTCTAGGTGTGGTCACGGTCAAAACCGACCCGTATCCAGAGGCGCTTCTGAAAACATCAGACTATGCCGGGTTCGGGGCGATCTATGAGGATACGGTCACCGTCACCGACCCGGGCGGCGTCTGGGATGTGGCACTGATGGCGTATCTTGAGGGGCGTCGCGGGAATCCCCCCTGGGGGGTCGGTGAGGTCGCCTATCATGGAACCGATAGCGCCGGCAAACGGCTGGATAATGTGGAAACCGTGCTTTGGGTCAAGGAGAAGACCCCGGCCGCCCTGCTGGACGCGCTTGCGAAGGGCCGGATGTACGCGCTTGAGAGACGAAAGGACTATGGGCTGGTGCTGAAGGAGTTTTCGCTGACGTCCGAAGAGACCGGCCAATCGGTGATCTCAGGCGAAACGCTGGAGGCACCGGCGGATGCTCCGTTTCGTGTGCGGGTTGAGGTGTTCTCCACGGACGGACAGCGCCGGCCTGTTTTGGCGCAGGTCATTCGCTCCGGGCTGGTACTGTCTTCGACGACCGAGACAACTCCATTCAGTGTCCAGTTGCGCGACGTGGTTCCCCAGGGCACTGGGGGCTATTTCCGACTGCTTATCGGGTCGGCTGATCACCGCATCGTCAGCGATCCTATTTTCGTGCGAAGCCGCGCGAGCCTGACGGGGGCTCTGCCGTAGCCGTGCGCGTCGCGATCCATCAGCCCCAATATTTGCCCTGGTTGGGCTATCTTGATAAACTAGACCGCTCGGACGTCTTCGTGTTGCTGGACACCGTCCAGTTCAAGAAGAACGAATGGCAGAACCGGAACCGGATCAGGACCGCGCAGGGCTGGCAGTACCTGACCGTGCCCGTGCTGCACGAATTTCCACAGCGGCTGGATCAGGTGCGGATCAACAACCAGACCGATTGGCGCCGCAAGCACGTGCAGACTCTGGAGACGCACTACGGGAAGGCGCCGCATTATGGCCGATATGCCCCGCTCTTCCGGGAACTCCTGGCCCGCGACTGGGAAAGGCTGTCTCTTCTCAACGAGGCGGTACTGTCGGCCTTGGCCGGGGCCTTCGGCATCACGACGCCGATCGTCAAGGCCAGTCAGTTTGAGGCCAGGGAAGAGCAGACCGGGCGGCTTGTGGATTTGTGCAAAGCGCTCGGCGCGGATTGCTATCTGGCCGGAGCCGGCGGGCGTGGCTACATGAACATCGCGGAATTCGAGGCGGCTGGCATTGCGGTCGAATTCCAGGACTTTGTGAGTCCGGAGTACGCGCAAGTATATCGTCCTTTTATTGCAGGGCTGTCGGCCGTTGATCTCCTGTTCAATTGCGGGCTGCAGGGGATCGTGCGTTTGCGGGATGCGCGGAAACCGTCCGATCCTTGTGCGTGCGAGAGGAGACAGAAATGAACATTTTGGCGCTCGGCGCGCATCCGGACGACATCGAAATTGGCTGCGGGGGGACTTTGCTCAAATACGCACGAGCGGGCCACCATGTGTATCTGATGATCCTGACGGACGGCGCGCGCGGGGGCGACTCCGACGTGCGACGAAACGAGCAGCTGGCGTCATCGCGGATTTTCGGGGTCCGGGAGATCTTCTGGGGCGGGTATCATGACACCGAGCTTCCGGTCGCACGTGAGGCTATCCAGAAAATCGAAAATGTTGTGAAGAAAATAGACCCGGCCTTCATTTTCGTGAATTATCTCGACGATACCCATCAGGACCATTGCCATCTCGCGATATGCACGGTCACCGCCACGCGCTATCAGCGAAACGTTCTCTTTTACGAGACTCCGACGACGCAGAATTTTTCCCCCACGGTCTATGTCGACATTGATGGTCTGCTGAAAGATAAGGTTCGCTGTTTGGAGGCGCATGCCTCGCAAGTGGAGAAAACAAACGTCGAAGGGCTCAGCATTCTCGAAGTTGCCGGCGCCACGGCCCACTTCCGAGGCCTCCAGGGGAGGGTCCGGTCTGCCGAGGCTTTTGTCCCCCTGCGGCTGTTCATCAACGTCGGGCCCGACCACGTGTGAACCAGCCTCCGGTTATCCCCCATTCCCGTCCGTCGCTCGGCGAGGCCGAGGCGCAGGCTGTAGCCGATGTGGTCCACACAGGCCTGATTGCTCAGGGCGAAAAAGTCCTTGAGTTTGAGCGTGCCCTGGCGAAGATGACCGGCCAGGATCAAGGCGTCGCCGCGAGCTCAGGTACGGCGGCGGTATTTCTCGCGCTCAAGGGGCTGGGGATCGGCCCTGGAGATGAAGTGATTTTCCCCTCCTATGTCTGCACGGCGCCCTGGCATGCTGTGAGTCAAGCCGGCGCCACGCCTGTCCTGGTTGATATCGATCCCGAGACGTACCACCCGTCGCCGGGAGCCGTAACCCGCGCAATCACCAGCAAGACCAAGGCTGTGATCGTGCCGCATCTGTTCGGCCTCCCGGCTGATCTGTCTGAGTTGGAGAAGTCGGGCATCCCCATTATCGAAGACTGCGCACAAACACTCGGGGCGTCCATGGGCGGGCGCCCGGTCGGAAGTGTCGGGGCGCTGACCGTGTGCTCGTTCTATGCCACGAAGCTTATCACCACCGGAGAAGGCGGCATGGTCCTGGGGCGCTCCGGGCCGCGCATGGCCCGTATCCGTGCTTTGCGCCAGTATGATGAGCAGGACGCCCTTGAATCGGCGTTCAACTATAAAATGACGGACATGCAGGCGGCGCTGGGACTGTGCCAGCTCAAGGCGTTGCCGCAATTCATCACGCGACGGCAAGCCATTGCCGCACAGTACACCGCCGTCTTGCGTGGCGTGAAGGCGGAGCCGCCGCGAGATCGGCCGGATGGCGGCCATGTCTACTATCGGTACGTTATCCGTGTCGCTGAGCCCGTCGAATCGGTCTTGCAACGCTTCGCCGAGCGCGGCGTTATGTGCCGGCGACCCGTGTTCAGACCGCTCCATCGGTACCTGGGCCTCACCGGCTTCCCGGAGACCGATCGGGCATGGGAGCACACGCTGTCAGTGCCGATTTATCCCTCGCTCACCGATGCCGAAGTCGCGCAGGTTGTCGGTGCCATGAGAGCGGTGCTGGCGTAAGCGCCCGGCGCGAGGCTCATCCGGGAGGTAGAGTGGTATGGGACAGGGAGACGCCGGAAACTGCACAGCCCAGAACTGGGGGCGGCTCGTGTCTCTGGGGGCCGGGATCTGCGCAGGAGTTCTTCTGCTGCCCCCTGTGCATGTGACGTTCTACAGCGCCGGGATGCGCTGGCTTTACGTGCTCCTGGTGTCCTACCTGGTCGCTCTCGGGCTGACTCCGCTCGTCCGTGAATTGGCGTGCAAGATCGGCGCGGTGGATCATCCATCGCCCCGGAAGATTCATCAGGCCGCCACGCCCTTGCTGGGCGGGGTCGTGGTGTATCTTGCATTCCTGATCGCGGTCCTGGCCAATGCGGGGGGGATGGTGGACCCGTTGATCGTCGCCGAGGGCATGGTGGGCGTGCTGATCGGGGGGACCGTGCTTTTTTTCGTCGGCATCTGGGACGACCTCCGGGAGATTCCCGCTTCGACAAAACTGCTGGTGCAGGTCGTCGCCGCAGGGATCGTCATCTGGTCGGGCAAATTCCTGACTTTTTTCCCTCACGGGTTAACGGGCGACGCGCTCAACGTGTTATTGACGATGCTCTGGATCGTCGGGATCACCAACGCCTTTAATTTCTTTGACGGCATGGACGGTTTGGCGACGGGGCTGGCCATCATCATCGCCTTCTTTATGGGAGTCGTCGCATTCCAGACCAATCAGCCCGTGCTCGGGTGGGTGACGGTCGCGCTCGTCGGGGCGGGCCTGGGGTTCCTGCCGTATAATTTTAAGATCAAGGCGCCGGCTACGATCTTTCTTGGTGACGCGGGGAGCACGTTTCTCGGTTTTACCCTGGCCTGCCTGGCCGTCAAGGGGAATTGGGCGGATGGAAAACCCATTGTCTCGGTGTCGACCCCGATCTTGATTTTCGGGATTTTGATCTACGACATGGTCCATATGACGGTGGAGCGGATTTACGAGGGCAGAGTCAAGACGCTGAAGGAATATCTGGAATACGTTGGGAAGGACCATATGCATCATCGGTTGGAGAAGGCCCTGGGCAGCCGTACGGATGCGGTCTTGATGATCTTTCTCTTGAGCATAGCTCTCGGGCTGGCCGGCGTCGTTCTGCGTTCCGCCCGCGCGGTGGATGCGCTGTTTCTCCTGCTTCAGGCGACGATCATTGTGGTGATCGTGTCAATTCTGGAACGACGGGGGTGAAGGGTTTGAGCCTTTCCTGCGACACACGGGCAGTTTTCTTTGACGCCGCCGATACGCTCTTTCACGTGAAAGGCTCGGTGGGGGAGGTGTATGTCAGGCACGCGCGAAAGTACGGCGTCACGGCCGGGGATGCGGTCGTGCAGCAGGCGTTCGCCAAGGCTTTTGCCGACGCGCCCCCGCCCGTGTTTGCCGTCAGTGACCCGCAGGGGATCAAGTCGTGCGAGCGCATGTGGTGGTTCGACGTGGTGCATAACGTGTTCTATCGGGTCGGAATGTTCGAGGGGTTCGACGAGTACTTCGACGAAGTGTTCGCCTATTTCTCCAGGCCTGCGTCGTGGGAGCTGTATCCCGACGCGATGCCCGCCCTTCGTGCCCTGGAAGCGCGCGGGATTGAGATGGGCATTATTTCGAATTTCGATTCGCGGCTCTATGAAATCCTGGTTGGCCTGGGGATCGACCGGTATTTCGAGAGCGTGACGATTTCCAGCTTTGCGGGGGCAGCCAAGCCCTCTTCCCGGATTTTTCAGCGGGCGCTCCACAAGCACGGCGTGGCGGCGCGCGAGGCGATGCATGTCGGGAACAGCCTGAGGGAAGACGCGCAGGCCGCTGCAGCCGCCGGGCTCGGCGGTGTCTTTCTCGATCGGACGGGGAAGACGGAGCGTCGGCAGGATCTGCTGACGATCACGAGCCTGCGCGAGCTGGTCACGCTGCTCGGCCCGCCGCTGCCGGGGTAGCGCATGTCCGCCGGAAGTCGTTTTGCGCCGCCAGCAGGGAGAGATGAGCGATCGCAGGGCACGAAGAAGTTTCGCCAATCTATCTGCGGGAAAGCTGCGCGGCGTCCCCCGCTCCTTCCACTCCTCGCACATGCCGCTCCGCCCGGGTCTTGCGGACGAGGCGTTCAAATTCGGTGCGCGGGAACAATTGCAAGAGTTGGCTGAAAATGCTACAGACCTTGCTCATAGTTGAGCCTCCTGGGTGGTTGGGTGAATCTGGTGGTGGCATTCACCTCGATTCTATCCCAGGACGGCTCAGCCTCAAATGCTAATTTTGACAAGAGTGAGATCTCATACATGTTTCACAGTACATGAAAAATGATGCCGATTGACATTCCCGGCGCGGATTTCTAGCATCAGGTGAAGCTTCGCGTTGGGAATCGTGAAATCATGAGCGTTGCCTGTTATAAATCCCAGGGAACCAGCATGCAGCCATTTTTGCGGGACGGGGATGAGCTGATCGTCAATACCTCTCCCGCCATCCTGTACTCGGTCGGGGACATTGTCCTCTACAGGTCGCCCTTGTTCACCCAACCTGTCGCGCATCGTGTGGTCGGCCGCGGTGACGCCCCGAAAATGTTCGTGCTGCGGGCGGACGCCTATCCGATGATGACGGAAACGGTTTCCCAGGAATCGATCATCGGGCGGGTTGACTATCTGAGGCGGAACGACGCTGTCATCCGGGTGGGCGGGACCAGCGCGACAACGATGTTCAATCTTGGAATTGCGAGATATTATCCGGCCGTTCTCTCGGCGAAGGAAACGGTCGCAGGGATGCTCTTGCCTGGAGTTTCGTGCGTGCAGCGCCTGACGCTGTACAAAGCGCTCGCCTCCCGTTTCGTGATGCCGGACATTCGGGTGGACCGGCCGGGCGGAACGGAGATGGCGCGCGTCATCGCCACTGTCAGGGGAGGATACGCGGGAAGTGTTGATGTCGAACCCCGGGTTGTTCGCGGAACAAGGATCGGGTGGGTCTCGTCGTTGTATGTCCGTGTTCGCTACCGCGGAGCGGGGATTGCAACCCGGTTGCTTGCGGTCGTCGAGGACCATGCCGAGCGGGCCGACATGCGGGAGCTATGGGTCGAGCTTGAGAAAGGGAAACGGGCCGCAGAGGGGCTGTATCGGAAATTGGAGTTTCATTTTGTCGTACCAGACGATGGAGAGAGCCGGGACGGCAGGCTCGCGCTGCGGAAGATCGTCGGGTCCGGTTCGCCGGCGCAAGGGGATGAAGATAATGAAACGAGACGTTAGGGGCGCGGAATGTCTGTGGAGGAAACGGGTGTGATCAGCCGAAACAAGATTCTAGCTACGAGAATCGATACCTGTGTCATCAACCGACTCGCTCTGAGGAGCCGCGTGATGATCGGGGTCGCCGAACCCCGGTCGCTGTACCTGTAACGCAGAAAGTCCCTCGACGGGAAAAAATACCGCCACAACCACCGGAGTTTCTGTCCTCCCGGACGGGTAATCAGCAGCAGGAAGTGGCCGATGTCGGGCAGGGGCTTGTCCGTGACCAGCGTGTGGAGAGCACGCGCCAGTACTTTCTCGGCGACACAAGACGGGGTGAGGCTTTTTAGGACGTGGTGTGGGAGAGAGAGCGGCTCGTGCATGGACGCATAGGCCAGGCCGTAGTACAGAGGAATTTTCAGGTTGCGGCAGGCGGCTTCGTCCAGGATGAACGTCCAATTCAGCGGCTCTTTCCTGGTCAGCAACGCGAGGTCCTGAGGGAATGTCGGCGAAAAGTGCCCTCGGTGGAGGACGGTGTAGGCCGTTAGGTAAATGAGGAGATCGTCGGCGCCCATCCCGAGAACGGGGAGGTCTCCCAGATGGCGTTGGGCCGCCCGTTGCCAGATCCCTTCCTGGTCGTCGGTGTACCAGATCTCCGTGGCGAGGTCCAACGCCAGCGCGCGGTCGGGGTTGTGATAGGCCGGGTTACCGTCAATCTGCGGCAGGTAGCCCAATTCCCGGAGGACGCGGTCGATGGCCGGCAGGTCGCGTTCGCGCACCAGCAGGTCCGCGTCCACCATCGGGCGCAGGCCCCACACGCCGTACAGCCGGGGAAGAATATCCGCGCCTTTGAGCAGGATGCAGGCGATCCCGCGCGCGCGGAACTGTGTCAGGACGACCGTGAGCGCTTCGAGGGACCGCCGATTGGCCGATCCGACTTGTGCATAGGCGTCAATCAGCCGATCGTGCAGCGTGTCGGGGCGTGAGACTCTCATTGAGACGCTCATAGAGGCGCTGCTCCAGGACCGCGAATTCTTTGTAATGGGGGAGGCAGACGCTCATGTCGCCGGTCTCCAGCCAGGCGTCGCTGCGTCCCTGGCGGCAGTGCGAGCGGACGTCGCAGGTCGGGCACTCGTAACGCTCGTTGGGCTGGGCCTGATCCACAGTTCGCTTGAGGACTGCCCAGCCTTCCTTCACCGTGCCTTTTCTGAGATCGTACCGGGGCGTGGGAAAGGCGATGCAGAGGTTCATCTCGCCGTAGGGGGTGATGGCGAAGTTGCTGCGGCCGCACAGGCAGGAGATGAAGTCCCCGCTTGCTCCGCAGGCCGCGGTGTCCTCGGCGTCCCGGAAGGCGCGCATGGCCTGATCGAGGCGGACCTTGTCCGCCGGGGTGAGGCGATGTTGCAAAGGACCGAGATCGCCGTCGCTTCCGGGGTTGATGTCCAGGCAATACTGGAATTTGAATCCCATCCGTTCGACCAGGCGCTTCGCGTCTGTGACCTCTTCGGCATTCTCGGCCATGACCGGCATGCGCACGCCGACCCGCAACGACGTCGCGGCCAGGTTGTTCAGTCCCCGGAGGAACGGTTCATACGATCCTGGGACTTGCGTGACCCGTTCATAGGTGGCCTTCGTCGCGCCGTAAATAGACAGGTTGATGTTCGCGAACCCGAGTTCCTGCAATGATGTCGCGACGGTCGGCGTGATACGGGTGGCGTTGGACAGCAGGTGCAGGACAAAGCCCCGTTTCTTCGCATGCCGGAAGATGTCGAAGACATCGGGTCTGATGAAAAGTTCGCCTCCGGTAAAGCCGAGATTGAGGACGCCAAGGTCCACGAGCTGGTCCAGGATGGAAAAGACTTCCTCTTTGGTCAGCTCGCTGGGCAGGGCCCGGTGCGTGGGGTTATAGCAATGGACGCATCGCAGATTGCACCCGTAGGTCAGCTCGAACATCACACTCTCCGGCACACGCAGGGTGCGCGCTTTGGCCGACAGGGTTTCGTCGTAATGGTCCTTTGTTAGGCGTTTCATGACGGCACGGCTGCGCGAGCCAGGCGCTGCTCATTGAGAAATTCCACGACATCGGGTGTGTCCATGAACGCCAGATCGGAGCAGCCCACCGTCTCGATCACGGCGTCGAGGAAGGCCAGCGTACCGTCCATCGCCGCGCGGTCCCAATGGGGAAGGAAGCATTGCGGCAGGATGAACGAAGCGGCCGCGCCCGGGGGCATTCGGCGCAGCACGTGGCTGTCTTGGCCGTGGCGGATGCAGAACAGGCCGGTCAAGGGACCCTGTTGATTCCGCGCGTGGCAGCCGCTTCCGGGCCAGGGAGTGCCGAACACCCGAATGGTGCTCTCGACCATGCGCAGGATGATCCGTTCGTCGCTCAGCACGCGCGCACCTCTGGCGGCATAGAGGGCGGAGATGGTGGATTTACCTGCGCCGGATGCGCCTGTAAAGGCCCATCCATACTGCTCCGCAGGGCCGCCCTGCTCAGTAAGGAGGCCCGCCGCGTGCAGGAGCAGGCCGCCGTCTCTGGCCAGTCTGGTGAGCAGGCAAACTTCGACGATCGGGTTGATGATATGCAGAGGCGACCATCCAAGGCGCGGTGTTCCCTCTTGTCGTCCAATGACCCAGACGGAAGCCGTCCTGATGTCTTCGGACACGAGCGCCACGGCTTCCGGCTCGCGGGTGTTTCTGTAGGGAGAGTCGAGCAGATATCCGGCATCGGCCTCATGCCATGTCCAAAGTCCCTGACAGGCATCATACAGGAGTGACCCGCGTGGCAGATCCGGCAGGCGTTCCACTACCCGTACGGTCATCGTGATGTCTGGTGCCAGGCTGGCCGCCGTCACAAATGGTTCGAATGTGCTGAACGGCCAGTCTAGGCAGGCATGACCTTCGGGCTCGTTCAGCCGGATAACGTAGCCGCCTATTTGTAGATCAATCGTCATTGTAGTATCTTCAGGACGTTCGGGTGCTGTCGTGGCTCTTGCCACCTCTACCTATGCACGACCCGGAGGGCGCGCCCTGCGACAGGTTGTTGGCAGTTGTGCTGCAGGTGTACAAGATCGCCTGTTCGTGGGTGAGCGCCATCACGTAGGCGCGAGGACCGTGGTCCGGTTTGGGGACGTTCATAATTAGGAGTAGATCCCCTTCTATGACGGGCGAACCGTCGAAGTCGCGCCTCCAGAAGTAGCGCCTTTACATAGCCCTATACCTAGACAGTGGGTCCCCAGTTTCCCCAAGGTGGTTGTGGCCGACAGGCTGCAGTTGGCTAAGATGGCCTGTTCGTGATTTAGTTCCACTCGGACGAGCTGTGGAGCGCTGTAAGACTTTTTCTTGGGCATGGCAGGTCTCCTTATCTTCTGGGGGTTGCCAGGGGATGGATGAGTTGACGATGCAGCGTTCGTTCGGCGCGGTCCAGGGCCACGTCGCAATCGTAGGGAATGGGCGCTTCTGGATCGCCGGTCTCCCGGCGAGCGTCGCTTGGGCTCTTGTCGCAGAAGGCATAGATCGCGCAGGCCCCGCAGGGGGACGCCGTCGTATACCGTCGCGCGCGGACTTCCCCGAAGACCTTGGCGATGGCGTCCTTCAGGGAATGGTCCCGGAGCGAGGCGCGATGTTCATATTGCATGGTACACGTACCCAGCTCGCCCCAGGCGTTGATGTGGATGCTGTTGGTCGCGCAGCCACAACGGTAGAGGCGCTCGGGAGGGGGGGATGTCCAGTCGAGCCTGTCGGTGCAGGGCTCCTCCTCGTCTGCCCGGTCTTGCTCCTGGTCGTCAAGAACGCGGAGATCTTCCGGTGAGAGCCGGTATTCCAGCGAGGAGATGTCGCCGTTCAGGCGCGGAGATAGCTTGGTGCTGAACCTGAACGACTGGCCGAAGGACTCGACGAAGCGTTGGATTTGGGGAAGCTCATCCTTGTTCCAGTTCATGGCCTTGGTTCTGAAGCAGAACGGCAGGCCACTGTCGCGCAACAGGTCCATGCCCTTCATGAACTGCCGGAACGATCCGGGGACCTGCGTGAAGCGGTCGAAGGCCGCTTCGTTGACGGAGTGGCAGGAGATGTCGATCGAGAACGGAGGCGCCTGTTTCAGCCGGTCAATGATTGCTCTGGTGAAGAGGGTGCCGTTGGTATAGAGCATCAGGAGAAAGCCCTTGCGGTAGGCATAGTCGTAGATTTGAAAAAAGTCCGACCGCATGAAGATGTCCCCGCCGGTCAGGTTCAGGTACAGGACCTCCAGATCGGCCATCTCATCGAGGATCCGCGTGATCTCTGCGAAGGTCATTTCGCGCGGGAAAAACTCCCGCGCATTGTAGGGGTCGGTGTAGCAATGCACGCAGTGGAGATTGCAGCGATAGGTCAGCTCCATCTGGGCCTTGATCACGCGATCGAGTCGATCGTAGCGGGAGTGTATCTTCAGGCTGAAGTCCTTGTATTCGACGTTGGGAATCGGTCTGGGCTCAGGCATGGCTGGCGCTCGGCTGAAGCAGGGTTGCCTGCGGGTCGGCTTTCGCCGGGCAGGGGAACGTGGGGAGATGCTGGTAGAAGCCCTCCTTGAAGGAGCCGCGCCTGAGGTCGTAGCCCCGGCGGCGGTTGCCGGAGCAGAGTTGGAGCTGCCCGTAGGCGTCAATGTGAAATCGTTGCCTGCCGCTTGTGCAGGGCTTCGCCTCGCTGGTCTGGTTCCGGCAGGCCTCGGTCCAGAGTTCGGCATCCTGCCGGTTGAGATCCTCCAACTCCTCGTCGGACAGGGCCAGAAGGCACGGCGCGTCGCTTCCATCCAGCGTGAGACGCATCTCCTCGCCCAGCTTGTACCCGACCTTGTGGCCGCTCTCTTGCAGCCCGTTGACGTACCGTTTGATGGCCAGCACTTCGTCCTTGTTCACGGTCATCGCGGTCGTCTTGAGCAGCAAGGGGAGCTTGCGGTTGCACAGCAGCCCGATCGCCCGCATGCAGCGCGCGAAAGATCCGCTTCCCTGGGTGACCTGCTCGAAGGTGCGCTCGGTGATTCCGTGGAGGCTGATCTCGATGCGGTGCGGCGGGAGCGAGGCGAGGCGGTCGGCGATCTCCTCGGTGATCAGCGTGCCGTTGGTGAGGAGCGTCACCAGAAAGCCTCCTGCCTTGGCGTGCTCGTAGATGTCGAAGAAGTCGGATCGCGCCAGCGGCTCGCCGCCCGTCAGCGCCAGCTCGATGCAGCCGGCCTCTGCGAGCTCGTCCATGATGCGTATGATTTCCTCGGTGGCCAACTCGTCCCGGATCTTGTCGGGCCGGTTAAAGCAGTCGGTGTAGCACATCACGCAGCGCAGGTTGCAGCGGCAGGTGATCTCCCACTGGCAGGCCAGGGGATACCGCTCGGGAATGGACGTGAGTCTGTCGCTGGCGATCATGACTCCGGGCCGGCCTCCTGGATTGCGTGAATGCTCAGGAGATCCTCAAGCAGCGACGCGATGTCCTTCTCCAACTGCGCCTGCGTCACGTCGAATTCGTTCAGAAAGTCGAGGAGGATGGCCTGCAGCGGCGTCTTCCCGTCGATGCGCCGCCACAGGGCGGCACCCGTCTCATTGAGGACGTAAAGACTGTTGACCTCGTCGAGGCGGCGCCGGATGGGAATGAGCAGGCATTCCCCTGCGACTTCGCGCTGCACGAGATCGTCGTTTTTAATGTAGATCCTGTCCATGCTCATAGTCAGTGTAGGATAGCAAATGACATGAGCCTCGTCACTAGATATTTTTATGACACCCTGGTCGAACTGCGCGTTCCTGGGCTGGTCGCGGAGCCCTCTGCGTCAGTGCGGGTGCGGGGGGGAAGGCCACGACGGCATATCCCCGTTTCCAATCAAGCTCCAGGATGCGAACGCCTGCGTCGTCGAGTTCCCCGCGGGCCTCGTCTTCGTTTTGAAACGCATGGACAAAGTGCCCGCAGGTGTACTCATCGCCGCGTTGATAGGTTGCGTTGGCCCCCGGCAACTTGACCAGGACCAGGTTCAGGCGGCGGCACAGGCCCCGAACTCTGCCCGGTGCGTCCCGCTCGGGCAGAAAGCTGAGCATGACGAGCCCGCCGGGGGGAAGGATGCGGGCGAGTTCCTGTAGCCATGCCTGCCGCCCGGCTCGTCCGGGAATCGAGCTGTACATGCTGCACGAGAGCAGCGCATAGTCGAAGCTGTCTGAGGCGTAGGGAAGAGCCATGTAGTCGCCCTGGTTGACCTGGATGGGAAGCCCCCGGGATCCGGCCAGGCGTCGCGCGATCCCCAGGGCGGCGAAGTTCGAATCGATCCCCACCACCGAAAGGCCCCGCCGTGCGATCTCGATGGCCTCACGCCCTGTGCCGGCGCCCATGACCAGCATCCGGCCGGTGCGCAGACCGTAGCGGTCGAAGACCTGACGTTCCCAAACGTCGAGGGCCTCTTCTTCTGAATAGAGGCTGGCGGGATCAATGGCGTTCAAGTGGTAGGTGTGATAATCGGTAAGATACTGTTCGCAGGTCAGCCTGGAGTGTTCAGCAGGCGGCAGCAGGGCTGGCAACAGACCCTCGAGGAGGTTCGCAAGGCGTGAAAAGCATGACCCAATCAAGTGAAGCGCTTTTGCCAGCCGGCGTGCGAGGTGTCCCAGAAACGGCGCCACGGTTTGCCTCCCTCCAGCCGCCCATCTTAGAGGCCGAACCGTACCCAGTCAAATCGAGCAACTAGGGGGCCTGGATCGTACGGGCTCTTTGAGCGCGCCGCCGGCCTGTGGTACCATAGCGTCCGTGAGCTTCTGGCACGACATCGCGCAGCCGCTCATCGGCCTGGAGCCAGCTCCACTTACCGAGACCGACGCGAAGCCGCTCAGTGATGAACGGATTGCGCGGCGAACCGTCGCCAAGCATCGGGCGATCTTGGGGATCGAGCATGCGCATCAGCGGAGAAGAGCATGGGCGATGAACCTCTGAAAGCCGGCCGTAAGTGGTACGGCGTGCCCTCACTGCGTCCTAAACGCGGCTGGTCTATCGGGACCAAGCTCTTGGTGCTGACCCTCCCTCTCATTGCCGCCGTGACGGGGCTCGCGGCCTGGGCCGTGCATGAGCGAAACACGGCCAACCTTCACGAGAAGCTTACTCACCGGGCCCGGAGCCTCCACACCCAGATCATGGCGGACCGGCAATATTACGCCTCCGTCATCGTCCCCCGTCTGATAGAGCTCGGAGGGTCCCTGGGGCCAGAGTACAAGCAGGTCCATGGACAATTTCCACTGCCGGCGACCTTTGTGCGCGAAGTTGCTGAACTCACGGCCGTAGCTGGCGATGGCTACACCGCCAACCTCATCAGTCCCTGGGCCATTAACCCGGACAAGGGCGTGAAGGATCTGTTCCAGCGAGACGCCTTTGCCTCTCTGATGAAGAATCCAACAAGGCAGTTTTTCCGGGCCGACACCATTGAGGGCCGGGCTGTGATGCGGGTCCTCATGGCCGATCTCGCTTCGGCCCAGAGCTGCGTGGACTGTCACAACGCTCACTCCCAAAGCCCCAGACACGATTTCAAACTCAACGATCTGATGGGGGGCCTCGAGATTGTGATCCCCATGGATCAGTACGTGAAAGAGAGCCGTCGGGATCTGGTCCTGACCTTAGCTGGTGAGGCTGGCCTCTGTCTGCTGATTGTGGGGATTGTGGTTCTCGGAACTCAGCAAACAGTCACACGGCCGCTCGCCAGGCTGGCCGAGAGGATGCGGGCGTTCGCCGGAATGGAAAAGGGACCCTTAACCCAGGCGGACGCTGTTCCATCCGGCGATGAAGTGGCGCGGCTCGACAAGACCTTCGGGACGATGGTCGAGACCATCGCCCATCAAGCGAATGAACTCCGGGACGCCAACGCGCGCCTTGAGCAACAGGTCATGGAACGAACCAGGGTTTTGCAGGGACAGACGGACGTCCTGGGCCTGGTCGCCCAAAGCCACCCGCTGCCGGAAATCCTAGACGCCCTGGTGCGCCTGTTCGAGCAGCAGTCCGATCGGAGCCTGTGCTCGATCCTGCTGCTGGATGCCGACGAGATCCACCTCCGGCACGGCGCCGCGCCCAGCCTGCCGGCCTCGTACAACCAGGCGATTGACGGCATCGCCATCGGGCCCACCGCTGGGTCTTGCGGCACGGCGGTTTATCGCCGGGAACTGGTGATCGTGTCCGACATTGCCTCGGACCCGCTCTGGGCGGACTATCGGGACCTGGCCTTGCGCTACGGGCTAAGAGCCTGCTACTCCACCTCGATCCTGTCCGCTTCCGGAGGCGTGCTCGGCGCCTTCGCGGTCTACTACCGGGAGCCGTATCAGCCTGCCCCGCACGATCTGGATCTGATCGCCCGCGTGACGCACATCGCAGGCATCGCCATCGAGCGTGAGCGAGCGGAGGAGGCGCTGCGGCAGAGCGAAGAGCAATTGCGCCAGGCGCAGAAGATGGAATCGGTCGGGCGGATGGCGGGCGGCCTTGCCCATGACTTCAACAACCTGTTGATGGTCGTCGGCGGCTACAGCCAGATCATTCTCGGTCGTCTGGGCGCCGATGACCCCCTACGCGGCGAGGTCGAGGAAATCGCGAAAGCCGGAAAACGCGCTGCGGCGTTGACCCACCAACTGCTCGCGTTCAGCCGCAAGCAGGTGCTGGTGTCCAAGGTGCTCGACCTCAACGCCGTGGTGACCAACATGGAGTCTCTGCTGCGCCGGCTGATCGGCGAGGATATTACATTGCGTACCGCCCTTAGCCCGGGGTTGGGACATGTACGGGCCGATCCCAGCCAGATTGAACAGGTGATGATGAATCTGGTCGTCAATGCCCGCGACGCCATGCCGCGTGGCGGACAGCTCACCATCGAAACCGCGAATGTCGAGTTGGGCAAGCCGTATGTGCGTCGGTTCCTCACCAGCACTCCCAGCCCGCACGTGATGCTGGCGGTAAGCGACACCGGCTGCGGGATGGACAAGGCGACGCAGGCCCGCATCTTCGAGCCGTTCTTTACGACCAAGGAGCAGGGCCAGGGCACCGGGCTGGGACTTGCCACCGTCTACGGGATCGTCAAGCAGAGCGGCGGCGGTATCTGGGTGTACAGCGAGGTGGGGAATGGCACGACGTTCAAGGTGTACCTGCCGCGGGTGGAGGAGGCGCCCGACGCCACCGGACCGAGTACATCGCCTGCGGGCGAGCTCCATGGCTCCGAGACGATCCTGCTGGTGGAAGACGATGAGGGTGTCCGGAAGGTCACTACGAAAATCCTCAAAACCCATGGTTATACGGTGCTGGAAGCCGGTCGCGGCGAAGACGCGTTCCGGGTCAGTGGAAGACACGACGGTCCGATCAGCCTGATGGTGACCGATGTGGTCATGCCGGGGATGAGCGGTCGTGAGTTGGCCGAACGCCTGCGATCCTCGCGCCCCGGTATGAAAGTGCTGTTCATATCGGGCTATACGGACGATACCGTGGTCCGATATGGGGTGCTGGAGGCGAGAATGGCCTTTCTGCAAAAGCCCTTCACGCCGAGCGTCTTGGCGCGCAAGGTGCGCGAGGTGCTGGATGCCCCTGGGAAGCAGGGTTGACTGCTTTCATCTGAAAGGATGACGGATATGGCAACGATTCTGGTGATTGATGACGAGCGGATGATCGGCGATCTGCTGCGCTCGGTGCTTTCCGCGCACAGCCACGAAGTGCTCACAGCGACCAGCGGCCGTGAGGGTTTGGAGATCTTCCGAAACCGGAAGCCCCGCTTCACCCTGTTGGATCTCAACATGCCTGGGATGGACGGTATCGAGGTGCTGCAGGCAATTCGCAAGATCAACGCCGACGCGCCCGTGATCGTCCTGACGGGCGAGGGTACGGATGCCTTGGAAATCCGGGCGAGGGGGCTGGGCGTGACCGATTTTCTACGAAAGGGACTCCCGCTGGAGATCCTGATCGCGGCCGTGAACCGGGACATACAGCAGTGGGTCAAGATGACGGAGGCGCCGTCGACTGCCGTCGCGCTGGAGAGCGCGCCTTCGCCTAGTCCAGAGGCGGCGTCGATTCTGGTCGTGGATGATGAGCCGCAGATTCGCAGCATGCTGTCGCAGTTCCTGACCATGCGAGGCTACCGGGTCCGTGTCGCCCAGGACGGCCCGACCGCCCTGGCGATGGTGACGGAGGAGTTACCGAACTTCGTCATTCTGGACATGTACATGCCGGGAATGAACGGGCTGGAATTGCTGCGCCGGATCAGGACAAAGAAATATGCGGGCGGAGTTCTTGGTCTGACCGGCTGCCAGGATGAGAAGTTGCTTCAGGGAGTGCTGGACCTGGGCGCGGTGGACGTCATGAGTAAGCCTGTGGACCTGGAGAAGGTCGAACTGGCCGTTCAACTGGGGTGCCTCCTCGCCGCGCCCTGAAGCACTCGCATTACCGGACACTACTGTAGTGTTTCACGCTGTTCTTGACTTACCTGCCTGTGCGTCGCACGCAGACAGGTCGAGGGCTTGCTTGGCTTGGCCGATCTTGGCGAGGATCGCCTTCGCTTGCCAACCCTCGCGAGCTGGTCACGCTGCTCGGCATACCGCTGCCGGGGCAGCGCATGTCCGCAGGAAGTTGTCTTGCGCCGCCAGGAACGGTTGCGGCATGATGGGACGCGAGTGCATTCAGGGGGCGAGGAGCGGATGAATCTCATGATGGTCGGAGCCGGGGCGGTGGGCGGCTTTTATGGAGCCCGCCTGGTGAAAGCCGGTGTGCCGTGTTCCTTTCTGCTGCGCCCCCAAACTCTTGCTGCGGTCAGGCAGAAGGGTCTGTCGGTCCACAGCGTGGACCAGTCGTTCACGGTGCACCCGACCGCGAGCGGAGACCCCCGCGACCTTCCCCCCCCGGAACTCATCATCCTGTCGGTCAAGCGATACGATCTTGATGAGGTCATCGCCCAACTTCAGCCGATTCTGGGCCCGCAGACAACGTTGCTCACGCTCCAGAACGGGGTTGATACGGAGGCGCGCATCCGTGAATTGGCTCCGGGCATCCCGGTCATCAGCGGGGTTGCCTATATTTATTCCAGGGTCGCCGAGCCTGCTGTCATTGAACATTACAAAAAGGGCGCCGTGGCCATCGGATGCTTGAGTTTGCCGGGGAAAGTGAAATCCGCCCAGCAGAAGGATGCGACTGTTAAGGCGAGAGGCTCGTTTGCCAAACTCGGGGAGCTGAGGAGGCAACCCGCCCGCCCCACGGCGCCGGCCCAGCCGACTCCAAGTATTGATCTGCAGGCCGTCAAGGCCCTCTTTGAGGGAGCTGGAATCCCCTGCCAGGTGTCCAATGACATCATGCGGACAAAATGGGAAAAGATGTGCTGGAACGTGGTGTTCAATCCGTTGACGGTCCTGATCAACGATCGCGTCTCAAAGGCGCTCGCCCACCCGGAGATGCGTGCGATGATCCGGCTGATCGTCGAGGAGGCGGTGTTGGTGGCGCGGGCCGAGGGCGTGGAACTCGATCCTGATATCGCGGACAAGGTCATCCAGTGGTCGCAGGAGATCCGCGATATCCATACCTCCATGTTCGACGACTGGAAAGCGGGCCGGAGGACGGAGATCGACTATCTCAACGGCTATCTTGTGCGGCGTGGGCTCGCGCTGGGGATACGGACTCCGGTCAATGAAGTCGTCTGCGCCTTGATCAAGACCATCACCGAGCCGGCGCCGACGTGAAAGGCGTGGCGCGCATCGAGTTCACCGTCGGCCCAGGCAAGGATACGCGCCTGAAAGATTCCTGGTAGGGGCGCTGCTTGCTGCGCCCCTTTTCCATGTCCACCGTCTACGTCAGTCGCCTGTTTCCTGATCCGGTGATGGCGGAATTTTCCCGGCGCTTTACTCTTATTGGCAGTCCATCGGATCGTCCGGCGACCAAAGCCGAATTGCTCGAGGGGGCGGCCTCCGCTGATGCGATGGTGGTCACTTTGAGAGACCGGGTGGACGCCGAATTGCTCGCGAAGGCGTCGTGTCTGAAGGTCGTTGCCGTCTATGCCGTCGGTTTCGATAACGTCGACGTCGCGGCGGCCTTGCGCCTCGGTATTGTCGTGACCAATACCCCTGAGGTGTTAACGGAAACCACGGCCGATCTGACCTGGGCGTTGATCTTGGCGGTGGCCAGACGGATTCCTGAAGCGGAACGGCTGGTCCGAGAAGGAAAATGGGAAGGTTGGGCACCCACTCAGTTATTGGGCGGGGACGTCTTCGGGAAGACACTCGGAATCATCGGGATGGGCCGGATCGGCCGTGCTGTCGCTCAGCGGGCGACGGGGTTTCGCATGAACGTCCTGTATCACAACCCTCGTCCCCTCGCTGCGGAGGTGGAAATGGCGCTGGGGGTGAGGAGCGTTCCCCTGCCCCAAGTGCTTCGGGCCTCGGACATCATAACGATTCACGCTCCGCTGAACGATTCGACGCGGGGCATGATCGGCAAATCCGAGATCGCGCTGATACGGCGGACGGGCTGCCTCATCAACACGGCTCGCGGCGCGATCGTGGATGAACCGGCCCTGATCGAGGCGCTGGAGCAGGGGAGGCTGGCCGGCGCCGGCCTGGATGTGTATCCGGAGGAGCCGCGCGTCAATCCCCGTCTGCTGGCGCTCCCCAACGTGGTGTTGCTGCCGCATATCGGGTCCGCAACGCACGAGGCGCGGGTGAAGATGGGCATGCTGGTCCTCGAAAACATCACTGCGGTCCTGGCCGGCCGTGAGGCGCCCAATCGTGTCGGCGTCGCCTAGCGAAGGGAAGGGAGAACGCGCATGGATCTGTTCAGCAAAGTGCCGCTGGTCGAAATTCCCGTCATGATCACGCGGGAGGAGAAAGCCTGGCTGGAGATGATGATGAAGAAAGGCAAGATTGCCGTCCCGCCGGGCGGCAGTCTCCCCGAGGGGTCCGTGATCTCCATCTTTATGCGAACGATGCTGTGGAACTCGGAAGAGTTGCGCCAGAGCCTGGACATGGTTCCCCAGGAAGCGCTGAACGCACTACGGGAAAAGAAGGAACTGGTCGAGATCCGCATTCAAATTTCTTCAGACCAGAAGACGTGGCTCGACAAAGTGAGCGTGGCCGGCAAGGTGTCATTCCTGCCGAGCGACTCGGCTGCGTCGCTGTTCATTCGGGTTCTTCTCGAAAACGCGATGGAGCAGCAGCGGGCCCTTGAACGGGCCGACCCCTGGGCTGATGATGACGAAGAGTGAGGATTAGGGGATTGCGTCGCGCCGTGGAACGGGACGCCCCTCTTCGAGGTCCAAGAGGTCAATCCACGTGACGATGTCGGTCCGCAAGGGGTCGACCTCGTCCCGGGTTTTCTTGAAATAGGCCCATTGGGCGTCGTCGTCGGGACCCCGCTCCAGCATCTGTTTATTCCACAGTTCGATTTGCTTTCTGGAGCGCGGCCGCCCGTGCACGGCCAGCCACTCGAGGATGAGTTCGTCGCTGCGGGACTTGGACGCATAGGCGAAGTCCTGCTCTGAGACCTCAAGAAATGTCAGGAGTGCCTTGTCCAGGGGGCAGGGGTAAATGTAGGGCCCGTTGATCCCGGCCTCGCGCGCACGGGCCTTATCGATCATCCTGGGCAGGTGAACATAGCCGCCCAGCAACCCACAGGAGCTTCGGGGATACTCCTTCGTCAGGTCGCTTGGTCGCGGACGCTCCACTCGCCCCATGAGCGAATCGGGCGTGTTGCCCTTCATCGCCCCCCCGGTCGAGCCGGGGATGTCCATGGACATGCGCGGGTCTCCCTACAGCAGCCGGTGGTTCGTGAACGTGAGGGTCTTGACCGATACGGCGCCGCTCTCTGCGGAGATGATGCGGCGCGATGCCGGCAGGTCCGCCTGGCCGACCCGGACGTGGGAGTCGGTGAAGCTCTCAACGTTCGTCAGGCGGCCATCCTGCGGGCTGAAGTAATAGACGGTGTACCGCGTGGTCAGGTACCGGTTATCCGCAGTCATTGCGCTGTCCTCGACGTTGATGGTGAACTTCATCGGTCCCATGGTGCGATTGATCTGCGTGATCCGGTCGTCCTTCACCCGGTAGTGGGATTTCATGGCGTCGTGAATGTGAATGGTCTGGCCCAAGGGGTGAACGGCGCTTCTGTCTAATGTAAGGATGCTTTTCCCGTCTGATTGGTCGAACGTCCGGGGCCCGCGGTGGACGGCGATCATGCCGATCGTGCCGGCCGCCCACTTCTGGATTTCGGCATCCGCAATGGATACGGCGACATCCTGCGCCGATTTGACGGTGACGGTTCCCGTGCTCTCTTTTCCGTCCACGTTCACAGTGAGGTCGGCGGTGAATCCTTTGAAATCGGCCGGCCAGCGGGACGTCTTCTCAAAGGCGCGCCGCAAGAGTTCCCTCGCTTCGGGATCATCCTGGGCATCAGTCGGGGGGCCTCTTTGCTGTATGGCATCGCCATAGGGCGGCTCCTTTCGTTTCCACGAGTTCGGTACGGTTCGTCAGTATAGCAACATTCCACCGCTGCGGATAAAATTTTACAGATTGTGTCGGGTCATGTGAATCGATTTCCATGTCGAGATATGCTTATTTTCTTATCATTATCAAATGCTTGTAAATATTGCGATACGGTATACTCCGTATCTCACATGGATTAATGAGATTTTTCGCAGAAGACGG
>Ga0080064_1002709_pt1 | contig 28815 bp, 21 predicted proteins | sample Subgrocontami54m_FD_69260 | JGI IMG/M metagenome (GOLD analysis project Ga0080064, IMG submission 69260) | Subsurface groundwater microbial communities from S. Glens Falls, New York, USA - GMW46 contaminated, 5.4 m (SPADES assembly) (version 2) ...
GCCTTGAAGACATCGACTATCGCACCGGCGGCCCCGCGCGTTACACTCGTGTCAAAGAGACCGGCGGCCGGCTCGGCTTCATCACGCCGATGACGCATAATTTCTGCGAATCCTGCAATCGCGTGCGCATCACCTGCACCGGCACGCTGTTCATGTGCCTGGGCCAGGAAGACGCCGCCGACCTGCGTGCGCCGCTACGTGCCTCCGAGGGCAACGATCTGCTCTACCGCGCCATCGACGAAGCCATCTCCCGCAAGCCGAAGGGCCACGACTTCGTCATCGACCGCCGCCATCAGCGCCCCGCCGTGGTGCGCCATATGAGCGTCACCGGCGGCTAACGTTTGCGTCCCCCTTGCACGCGTCGGTACGGGCCTCGATAAAGGCGCCCAATAGCGGCATCCTTTGGCCGCCACGCGGGGGATGGACGTGAAGGGGCTTCTTGCGCTCAGCCGCGGCATTGATTGGGTCAACGGCAAAATCGCCGTCGTGGCCACATGGCTAGTGCTGATCGCTTGCCTCGTCAGCGCGGGCAACGCCTTTAGCCGCTATCTCTTCAGCGAAAGCTCGAACGGCTGGCTTGAAGTGCAGTGGTACATGTTTGCTGCCATTGTCCTGCTCGGCGCTCCCTATACGTTGAAGATGAACGAGCACATCCGCGTCGATCTGATCTACGGCGCAGCCTCCGAGCGCGCCCGCTTGTGGATCGACATTCTCGGGGGGTTGTTCTTCCTGCTGCCGATCTGCGTGATCCTCACCTACTTCACCTGGCCGTGGTTTCTTGAATCCTGGCGCATCAACGAAATGTCGTCCAATGCTGGCGGCCTGATACGCTGGCCGGTGAAGCTTCTGCTTCCGCTTGGCTTCGTCTTGATGATTCTTCAGGGCGTCTCCGAGATCATCAAGCGCGCCGCCGCGCTCGCGCATCGAGTGGATGCCGAATTCACCTACGTGAAGCCGCAGCAATGAGCTTCGTCCGCGACAACATGGCGCCCCTCATGTTCGCGGGGATGATCGTCTTCATGTTGATCGGTTATCCGGCGGCCTTTTCTCTCGCAGCCACCGGATTGTTCTTCGGCTTTGTCGGCATCGAGCTTGGCCTCATCCATCCCGACTTCCTCGGCAACCTCACCTATCAGTTGTTCGGCATCATCTCCAACGACCTGCTGTTGGCGATACCATTTTTCACTTTCATGGGCGCGATCCTCGAACGCAGCGGCCTCGCCGAGGATCTGCTGGATTCGATCGGGCAATTGTTCGGTCCGATCCGCGGCGGCCTGTCCTATGCGGTCATCATCGTCGGCGCCATTCTTGGCGCTATCACCGGCACGGTGGCGGCTTCGGTCATCGCCATGGGCGTGATCGCCATGCGGCCGATGCTGAAATACGGCTATTCGACCCGCCATACGATGGGCGTGATCGCGGCCTCCGGCACCATCACGCAGCTCATTCCGCCGTCGCTTGTTCTGGTCGTGCTCGCGGATCAGCTTGGCCGCTCCGTCGGCGACATGTATGCGGGCGCGATCGGGCCGAGCCTCATCCAGATCGGCCTGTTCTGCCTCTGGGTTGCAATTGTCAGCATCGTTTGGCCCAAGGACGTGCCCGCCCTGCCACCCGAGGCGCGGACGCTGTCCGGCGTCGACCTGCTGATAAAATGCCTGCGCGGCGTCATTCCCTCGCTCCTTTTGATTTTTTTGGTGCTGGGGACGATATTCTTAGGCCTTGCGACGCCGACGGAAGCCGGCGCCATGGGCGCGGTGGGCGCGCTGATGCTTGCCGCCTTGAATCGCCGGCTGACCTACACGCTGCTCTATCAGGCCATGGCCACCACCATGCGCATCACCGCCATGGTGGTTTTCATCCTGATCGGCGCCCGCACGTTCAGCCTTGTGTTTCAGGGCGTGGGCGGAAAAATCTGGATCGAGGATCTGCTCAGTTCGCTGCCGGGCGGACAGATTGGCTTTTTGCTCTTCGCCAACGCCTTTATTTTCGTGATCGCTTTCTTCCTTGATTTTTTCGAGATCGCTTTCATCATCATTCCGCTGCTCGCGCCGGTGGCAACCAAGCTCGGCATCGATCTCGTGTGGTTCGGTATACTGATCTGCGCCAACATACAGACGAGCTTCATGCATCCGCCCTTCGGCTATGCGCTGTTCTATCTGCGCGGCATAGCGCCGCCTTCGGTGAAGAGCGCAGACATCTACTGGGGTGCGGTCCCGTGGCTGTGCCTGCAGCTCGTTCTCGTGCTGATTTTGATTTTCTGGCCGGAATCCGTCACGCACTGGATCGGGCACGATGCCCCGGTCAACCCATCGGGAATTCTCGACATCCCGCTGCCGGAGCCGCCGCCAGCGTTCAATTTCAAGTAGGAGGCGGAAGCTCAGCCGCGCGGGCGCGTGCGGATGATGTAATTGTCGTAGCTGTATTCCGCGACCTGCCACCACAGATATTCGTCGTTGCGGAAAGCCAGCGTCGAATCCCATGCCGCCTTGAAGGCCGGATTTGTTTTCGACAATTCATCGTAGAGCTCGAGCGCGGCTTTCAGCGAGGCGTCCATGACCGAGGGCGTGAAGGGCTTCAGCTTCGTGCCGCCCCTCAAAAGTCGCGTCAGAGCCGCCGGATTAAAGGCGTCGTATTTTGCCAGCATCCAGGCATTGGTCATTTCCGACGCGGTGCGCAAGATCGACTTGTAGGCGGGCGTGAGCGAATTCCAGCTATTGAGGTTGATGAAGTTGTGCAGCATGGCGCCGCCTTCCCACCAGCCGGGATAATAGTAATAGGGCGCGACTTTGCTTAAGCCCAGTCTTTCGTCGTCATAAGGGCCGGCCCATTCGGCGGCGTCGATCGTGCCCTTTTCCAGCGCCTGATAGAGCTCGCCGCCGGCCACCTGCTGTGCAATGACACCGAGCTTGGCCAGCACCAGCCCGGCATAACCGCCGATCCGCATCTTCAGCCCTTTGAGATCGGCAGGCTCATTGATCTCCTTGCGGAACCAGCCGCCCATCTGGCAACCGGTATTGCCGCAAGGAATTCCATAGACATTGTATTTCTCGTAAAACTTATTGAGCATCTCCATGCCGCCGCCAAAAAACTGCCAGGCGTTCTGCATACGCGCGTTGAGCCCGAACGGCACCGCCGTGCCGAAGGCAAAGGTCGGGTCCTTGCCGACGTAATAATACGAAGCCGTGTGGCACATCTCGACATTGCCGCTGCTCGCGGCGTCGAGCGCCTGCAAGCCGGGTACGATCTCTCCTGCCGCAAAGACCTGAATCTGAAATTTGTTGTCGGTGGCCTCCGCCACCGCCTTGGCAAAAATTTCCGCGCCGCCATAGAGGGTATCGAGCTGTTTTGGATAGCTCGACGTGAGACGCCACTTCAGCGCGGGCGCCGATTGCGCGATGGCCGGCTTGGCAATGGCCGAAGCCGCAAGACCGGCTCCAGCCGCGGTGAGAAATTCTCGGCGTTTCATTCTCTGGCTCCCAATATCCACGCCCTTCTTAGCCCTGCCGGCGCGATCTGATCATGAAATTGTCGTAGCTGAATTCACCGACCTGCCACCAATAATATTCCGCGTTGCGGAAACTGACCATCGCCTCGTAGATTTTCTTGAAGTCGGGATTGGAGGCGGCCTCCGCGGCGTTGATCTCGTTCGACGCCTTGAGGCAGGCTTCCATGGTCGGCTCGGTGAAGGCGCGCAGCTCGACGCCGCTGTTGACCAGCTTGCGCAGCGCCGCCGGATTGCGCGCATCATACTTCGCCTGCATCTCGGTATTCGCCAGCGCCGCCGCGGCCGTCACGATGGCCTGATAATTCTTCGGCAGCGACGACCATTTCGCCGTGTTGATGAAGAAATGCAGGGCCGCCGCGCCCTCCCACCAACCGGGGTAGTAATAATATTTGGCGACGCGATTGAGGCCGAGCTTCTCGTCGTCATAGGGACCGACCCATTCGGCGGCATCGATCGTGCCCTTCTCCAGCGCCTGATAGATTTCTCCACCCGCGATCTGCTGCGGCACGCCGCCGAGTTTGCTGATGGTCTTGCCCGCCCAGCCGCCGATGCGGAATTTCAAGCCCTGGAAGTCTTCCGGGGCCTTGATCTCCTTGCGGAACCAGCCGCCCATCTGCGTGCCGGTGTTGCCGCCGGGCAGTCCGTAAAGATTGAACTTCTGCCCGAACTCGTTGAGCAGCTTCATGCCGTCGCCGTCATAGAACCAGGCATTTTGCTGGCGCGCATTTAGACCGAACGGCACCGCGCAATAAAGACCGAAAGCCGCGTTCTTGCCGACGAAGTAATAGCCCGCCGTGTGGCACACCTCGACGGTGCCGTTGCTGACCGCATCCACCGCCTGCAGCGCCGGCACAATTTCATTAGCGGCGAAAATTTGAATCTGAAACTTTCCATCCGTCGCTTCCGCAACGTATTTCGACAACGTCTCCGCCGCGCCGTAGAGCGTATCGAGGGTTTTGGGGAAGCTCGAGGTCAGCCGCCATTTGACCTCAGGCGACGACTGGGCGATCGCGGGCTTGGCAATGGCCGTGGCGGCAAGTCCGGCGCCCGCGGCCCGCAAAAATTGGCGGCGTTTCATGTAATTCCTCCCCGTGAAAAACTTGAACCTTACGCCTCGATGACGATTTTCGGCGCGGCGCGGCCGGCGGCGGGCTGAATAAGCTGGGCGTGAACTTTCTCCGCAATGCCACGATAGATTTTGGCGTGCACGCCGTCCGGCTCGGTCGCGACCACCGGCAGGCCGGCATCGGATTTCTCGCGGATGGTCATGTGCAGCGGTACTTCGCCGAGGAACGGCACCCCCATGCGTTCCGCCTCGCGCTGCGCGCCGCCATGGCTGAAGATATCGCTGCGCTCGCCGCATTTCGGGCAGAGGAAATAACTCATGTTCTCGACGATGCCGAGCACGGGCACGTTGACCTTGCGGAACATGGCAATGCCGCGCCGCGCATCGATCAGCGCGAGATCCTGCGGCGTCGATACGATGACCGCGCCTTTCAGCGGCACCTGCTGCGCCATGGTGAGTTGCGCGTCGCCGGTGCCGGGCGGCATGTCTACCACCATGACGTCGAGCTTGCCCCACTCCACCTCGCGCAACATTTGCGTGAGCGCCGACATCACCATCGGCCCGCGCCAGATCATCGGCGTTTCCTCCTCGATCAGGAAGCCGATGGACATGACGCTGAGGCCGTAGCGCGTGATAGGTTTGAGCCGCGTGCCGCCCAGCATCTGCGGGCGCTCGCGAATGGAAAGAAGTTTCGGCATCGACGGGCCGTAAATGTCGGCGTCGAGAATGCCGACCTTGAGCCCGAGATCGCGCAGGCCGAGCGCGAGATTGACCGCCGTGGTCGATTTGCCGACGCCGCCCTTGCCGGAAGCAACCGCGATGATCGCGTCCACGCCCTCCGGGGCTTGTGCGGACTGCGGGCCGGCGGCCTTACCCGGTCCGGCGCCGCGCGCCATCGGGCTTGCCGGCGGAGCACGGCCCGGCGCGTTAGCCGCGCGCTCAGCGGTGAGCGCCACCAGCACCGATATGACGCCCGGAACGGCGCGCACGGCCTCTTCCGCGCGTTTGCGCACAGGCTCCCAGGCCTTGACCGCCGCGGCATCCACACTAATGGAAAAGAAGACCTTGCCGTCGCTCACCACGACGTCGGACAGTGCGCCGGTCTGCGGCAGCGGGGTGCCATCCGGCCCCGGGACCTTGGCGAGCCCTTCGAGAACCTGCTCTTTGCTCAACGCCATACGCACTCCTTACGCACATCTTTGCGCTTCGCCTCACCTTACGACACCGGTTGGTCGCTTGTCATGGCACCTTCGGATGGGTTGACGCACCCGCGCTCCCGTCGCAATGAAACCTTAGAGATAAAGCGGGAGGAAACGATGGCGAAGGTGGCGTTTCTCGGCCTCGGAGTCATGGGCTATCCCATGGCCGGTCATCTCAAGGCCAAGGGCGGTCACGACGTGACCGTCTATAACCGCACGACGGCCAAGGCGGAAAAATGGGTCGCCCAGCATGGCGGAAAGTGCGCCGTCACCCCGCGCGAAGCGGCCGAAGGTCAGGATTTCGTCATGGCCTGCGTCGGCAACGACGCCGATCTGCGCGAGGTTACGCTAGGCAAAGACGGTGCCTTTGCCGGGGTGAAAAAGGGCGCGGTGTTTGTCGATCACACCACCGCCTCCGCCGAGATCGCGCGCGAGCTTTACGCGGAAAGCAAAAAACACGGCTTCGATTTCATCGATGCTCCCGTGTCCGGCGGCCAGGCGGGCGCGGAGAATGGCGCGCTGACCGTCATGTGCGGCGGCGACGATGCCCCATTCGAGCGCGCGCAAACCGTGATCGCGGCCTATGCCAAGGCCTGCAACCTGCTCGGGCCTACCGGCTCCGGCCAGCTCGCCAAGATGGTCAATCAGATTTGCATCGCCGGGTTGGTCGAGGGGCTGGCCGAAGGCTTGCATTTTGCCAAACGCTCCGGCCTCGACATCGAAAAGCTGATCGCCACCATTTCCAAAGGCGCAGCGCAATCCTGGCAGATGGAAAACCGCTACAAGACCATGGTCGCGGGCAAATTCGATTTCGGCTTCGCAGTGGACTGGATGCGCAAGGATCTCGGCATCTGCCTCGCCGAGGCGCGGCGCAACGGCGCGCATCTGCCGGTTACCGCGCTCGTCGATCAATTCTATTCGGAAGTGCAAAAGATGGGCGGCAAGCGCTGGGATACGTCGAGCCTAATCGCACGCCTGGAACGCTGACTCGGCGCCCTTATGCCTTCGCGCTCGGCCGTGCCGAAATTTCGGCATGCCAGTGCCGCAAATTTTTCAATTCCTCCGGCACGGTGAGTTTCGTCGGCTTCATGAAGTCGACCGCCACCAGCCCTGTGATGTCGGCGACGCTGTAGTTGTCACCGGCGACAAACTTCCGGTCTTTCAATTTGCCGTCGAGGAAGTGGATGAAATCCGCGATGCGCGGCTTGTTCGCCTCGGCCCAGTCGGGAACCTGCGGCACTTCCATTTCCTTCATTGCCGGGTGGGAATTGCGAAAGACATGCGACACCAGCGAGAGGAAGTGAAATTCAATGCGCCGGTTCCACATTTCGATCCGCGCCTTTTCCAGCGCGCCGCGCCCGAATAACGGCGGCTCGGGCTGTATTTCCTCGAAATAGCGGCAGATGGCGACGGATTCCGTGAGCACTGTGCCGTCGTCCAGCACAAGCGCGGGCAGGCGTTGCAGCGGATTGATCGCGGAAAAGGCCGCCGACCTCTGCTGCATGGTGCCGAGATCCACCTGTTCGGTCGGCACCGAGATGCCCTTTTCCGCCAGAAAGACCCGCACCCGCCTTGGATTGGGCGCCCTGCCCCCGTCATAGAGTTTCATGGCTTTCTCCGCTTCATGGCCGCCGTTTCCATTTCATTAACCACGCCCGCAGAGCGATTTTAAGCGGGGTCTTAAGGAATTTCAGACATTTTTGACCTCGTTTGTTGGGCCCCCTTCACCTGTAGCGTCCTTGTACTGATGAGTGAAACCCGCGACCTGGCCGCGCTCTCCGATGCGTCGGCAACAAAGCGCAGGCGCGCGGCAGCGCAACGCGTGCGCGAAGCACGCGACCGCCTGACCTCCACCACCGGCACCCGCCCCGCCTTCGACTACGAATTGCTGCGCCAGTTCGCGCAGAACCGCGTGTCCGCCTCACTCGTGATCCTGCTGCTGGTCGGCACTCTCGGATTTCTCTCCAGTCTCTGGAGCGGCACGCTGATGGCCGCGGTCTGGACTGTGTGCATACTCATCACCCACGCGATTTTTGTCGCCCAATGCCGCCGGTTCCTCGCAGAGACGCCTAGCAAAGTCGATATCAAGGCGTGGCGTCTGCGCTTTGTGATGCTCGATCTTTTCTTCGGGCTGGCCTGGATGTTTTTACTGCTGCAACAGCTCGAGACCGACGAAGCCTCGCGCACGTTCATGCTTTTCGTGATGCTGCTGGTCGTGGCGGTGTCGAGCATGCTGGCGTCAAACCTGCCCATCGCCGTGTTCGCCGCCACTTTGCCCGTGACCGCGGCCATCGCGCTCAACTTCGCCCTTGCCGGCACCACGCGCGATTACGTACTCGCGGCCATGGCGGTAACCGCTCAGGGATATTTCGCGCTGCTGGCGCACCGCCTGCACAGCACGACACTGGCGACGCTCGAAGCGAGGGCGGAGAAAGATGCGCTGATTGGTGAACTGGAGCAGGCCAAGGCCATCTCCGACGAAGCTCGCACCCGCGCCGAAGCCGCCAATATCTCCAAGTCACGCTTTCTCGCGCAGATGAGTCACGAATTGCGCACGCCGCTCAACGCCATCCTTGGATTTTCCGAAGTGATGAATAGCGAAATATTCGGCGCGCACAGCGTTCCGACTTACAAGGAATATTCCGGCGATATTCATAACTCGGGCGTACACCTGCTTAATCTCATCAACGAAATCCTCGATCTGTCGCGGATCGAGGCGGGGCGGCATGAGTTGAACGAGGAGCCCGTTTCGCTCCTGGCTGTCGTCGAGGATTGCCATCATTTGCTGAAGCTGCGCGCGCAAAGCCGCGGCATCACGATCCACGAGATGTTCGAAACCGAATTGCCGCGGCTATGGGCGGACGAGCGCGCGCTGCGTCAGATCTGTCTCAACCTGCTCTCCAACGCCATCAAGTTCACGCCGCAGGGCGGCGAGATCTGGCTGAAGGTCGGCTGGACTGCGTCCGGTGGGCAATACATGAGCGTCAAGGACAACGGCCCAGGCATTCCCGAAGAGGAAATCCCCATCGTTCTGGCGTCATTCGGGCAAGGCTCGAATTCCATCAAATCGGCCGAGCAAGGCGCGGGACTGGGGCTGCCGATCGCCAAAAGCCTGGTCGACCTGCATGGCGGCACCTTTGCACTGAAATCGAAGCTGCGCATCGGCACCGAAGTGACTGTGACTTTCCCGCCCGAGCGGGTCGTCTCCGCTCTTGCCCCGGTGAACGACGCGCCGCCCACGCAGCCTGCCGAACCCACGCGGGAAGAGAAAACCCGAGCGCGCAAGCGGAAGTTTCTCCCCTTCGGCGGCTAGCCGGCCGCGATTGTTGCGCGCATTGCCTTCCTCGCTGGCGGGCTTATCTTTCACCGCGCATTCACCGGCGAATCATGACCGCTATCGAAAGCCCCTGCATCAAGGTCTGCGTGATCGACCCGGCGGCCAAATCCTGCCTTGGATGCGGGCGCAGCCTGGCTGAGATCGAGCAATGGATCGCATTCACACCCGATGAGCGCAGGCGGATCATGAGCGAATTGCCGCGGCGCATGGCCGCGAAATCCCAGCGGCTGCCGGCTGCCGCGGAGCCGCAATAAGCAAGCCGATGCGCAACCTCCTGATTTTGATTATTCTTCTCCTCGGCCTGTTGGGCATGGCTTTTTTTATTTGGCACGGCGGCGGGACGATCGGCGAACTTCCCACGCGCGTATTTTCATCGCCGGTCATCAAAATCGCGCTCGCCGTTTTTGTCGCCGGCTTGCTGCTGGCGCTGTTTCGCGAGCGCTTTTCCAAGGCTCTTTTGGCGGCACTGATCTGGACGGCGGTCGCGCTTGTTCTGCTCATCGGCTATACTTATCGCTTCGAATTACGCGACGTAGCCGACCGTGTGCTGGCTGAGTTGATCCCGGGACGGGCGGCGACGCGCGGGCAAACCGTGGACATTGCCCGCAGCCGCGGCGGGGATTTTTCCGTCAACGCTCAGATCAACGGCGCCCGCGTTGCCATGGTGCTCGATAGCGGCGCCAGCGCCGTCGTGCTGACCCAGGAGGCGGCGAAGGCCGCGGGCCTGCCGCTGGAGGTGCTGGAATATTCCGTCAGCGTCGACACCGCCAATGGCCGTACGCGAGCGGCGCCGGTCACGCTTGATCGCCTCGCGGTCGGAGGCATTGTCGAGCGTTCGGTTCCCGCGCTGATCGCTCAGCCCGGCCAGCTCAAGACGAGCCTATTGGGAATGAGCTTCCTCAACCGCCTACAAAGCTGGGAAGTGCGCGGCGAAAAATTGTTGTTGCGCAGCTATCCGTGATTTTCGTTGTCATTCCGGGACGGCGCGAAGGGCCGGACCCGGAATCCAGATACACATTCTGGTGTTTGTTTCTGGATTCCGGGTTCGCTTGCTCCGCTCGCGCCCCGGAATGACCTCATTCTAGAATGCGCTATTCAGCCGCCTCGACGGATAAGGCCGCGGCTTCGTCGCGCACCAGCGACAACGCATCGAGAAGCACGTTTGCGCCGGCGCCCGCCCTCACGGCCTCAGTCGCCAGGTGGCGCCTATAGGCGCGCGCGCCCGGCACATGCTGGAACAAGCCGTGCATGTGCCGCGTCATGGAATGCAGCCGCGTCCCCGCCGCGATCTCGCGTTGCACATAAGGAATGAAGGCTTCCACCGCCGCGCGCACAGACGGGAACGGCGCAGCCTCGCCGAATAGCTCTGGATCGACGGCAAGCAGCCGCCACGGCTCCTGATAGGCGGCGCGGCCCATCATCACGCCATCGACATGAGCCAGATGCGCGCTTGCCTGTTCAATGCTGCCCACGCCACCGTTGAGCACGATTGCGAGATTTGGGTGCGCTGCCTTCAGCCGATAGACGCGCTCATAGTCGAGCGGCGGAACTTCGCGATTTTCCTTCGGTGACAACCCGGCGAGCCAGGCTTTGCGCGCATGCACAATTACGGCATTCGCCTTCGCAGGCTCCACCGCGGAGACAAATTCTTCCAAGGCGATTTCCGTATCCTGCTCGTCGATGCCGATGCGGCATTTCACCGTCACCGGAACGCGCACGGCGGATTTCATGGCCGCTACGCAATCGCCGACGAGTTTGGGTTCCGCCATCAGGCAGGCGCCGAAGCGGCCTTCCTGCACCCGGTCGGACGGGCAACCAACGTTGAGGTTCACCTCGGCATAACCGAAATCCTCCGCGATGCGCGCGCACTCCGCTAGGGCGCGCGCATCGGAGCCTCCCAATTGGATCGCGACCGGATGTTCCGCCTGATCGAATTTCAGCAGCCGCTGCCGGTCGCCGTGAATGATCGCGCCGGTCGTCAGCATCTCGGTGTAAAGCAGGACGCGGCGCGTGAGCAGGCGATGGAAGAACCGGCAATGCCGGTCCGTCCATTCCATCATCGGCGCCACGGAAAACCGCCGCGCCCGTGAAACCTGGGCCATAGCCATCCGCATGCGCCTTCTTGGCGCAGAATATGGCCCTGCACAAGGCAGCTTAAGCCCCGCATTGACGCGCCCGGACGGGGCCGTTACCCGTCACCCGGGAAAGGCGTTTTATGCAAGACACCAAGGAAAAGGTCGCGCTCTCGTCGATCGCCGCGTCGGCCGGGCTTACTGTGACCAAGGGGATCGTAGGGCTCCTTACCGGATCGCTCGCCATCCTGTCAGAAGCGGCGCATTCCCTTCTCGACCTCGCCGCGACCATCGTCACCTATTTTGCCGTGCGTATTTCCGGCAAGCCGGCGGATGAAGAACATCACTACGGCCATGGCAAGGTCGAAAGCGTCGCGGCACTGGTGGAAACCGCGCTGCTGTTCCTCCTCTCGGGTATCGTGATCTGGGAAGCCTTGCACCGGCTTATCAGCGGCACCGACCACACCGTACAGGTGACGTTCTGGGCTTTCGCCGTCATCGCGGCTTCAGTGGTCGTCGATTTCTTCCGTGCGCGCGTGCTCTACCGCGTGGCGGAAGAGACCTCGAGCGAGGCGCTCGAAGCCGACGCCCTGCATTTCGGCTCCGATATGTGGTCATCGCTTGCCGTGCTCGTGGGCCTTGGCGGCGTTGCGCTGGGTTTTGCCTGGGCCGACGCGGCGGCCGCATTGGTTGTCGCGCTGTTTGTGTGCCTCGCGGGCTGGCGCCTCGCGCGCCGCACGGTCGAGACCTTGACCGACACCGCGCCCGCGGGCGTGGCGGAAAGAATCACCGAAACTGCGCGCCGTATATCCGGCGTCGTCGCCGTCGAGCGCGTGCGCGTCCGCGCGGTCGGCAACAAGCTGTTCGTGGATCTTGCGGTCGTGATCAGCCGCACGCTGCCGCTCGATCGCGTCACGGAGTTGAAGAACGACGTCATCGCCGCCATCCGGCGCGAATTGCCGGCCGCCGAGGTCGTCCTGACCACCGAACCGCGCGCGTTGGATAATGAAACCGTGCTGGAACGGGTGATGGTGATCGCGCGCAATCAGGCGCTCGCGATCCACCATGTGACCGTGCATTCGATCCAGGGCCGGCTGGCTGTGGCGCTTGATCTTGAGGTGCAGGGAAAGCTGACTCTGAGCGAAGCGCACGAGATCGCGAGCCGGCTGGAGAATGCCGTGTGCGAAGAGCTCGGGCCGGATGTCGAGGTTGAAACCCACATCGAGCCACTACAGGTGGATGACGCAACGGGGCGGGAAGCGGATGCGCGGCGGATCGAGGAGGTGCGGAAGGTCTTGATGGAAATCGCCGCGGGGATCGGAGCGATTGGAGACGTACATGAGGTGCGCGTACGCAAGACCAACGAAGGCGAGATCGTAAATTTCCACTGCTATGCCGACGCGGGACTGACCGTGGAGGCCGTTCACGAAAAAGTGGATCAGGCAGAGCGCGCGTTGCGCCACCGTATCCCCGCCATCAAGCGGGTGATTGGTCACGCGGAGCCAAAAGGATAATCATGCGCACCGAACAGGCCCGTCCCATCCGCCTGCAGGATTATCGCCCGCCCGATTGGCTGGTGGAGACCGTCAACCTCGATGTGTCGTTGCATCCCACCGCCACCCGCGTGCGCGCAAGCCTGCAACTCAAGCCGAATGCTTCCGGCGGCGCGCCTGCTCCCGTCGTGCTTGACGGCGACGGCCTCAATCTCGTGTCGGTCGCCATCGACGGCGTGCCGCTGCCGCCCGAAAACTATGTCGCGACGCCCGACAGCCTGACAATTTCGCAAGCACCGCCGCGCGCCTTTCGCCTCGACATCGAGACCAAAGCCGATCCTTCGACCAATACTCAGCTCTCCGGCCTCTATCGCTCAGGCGGCACTTATTGCACCCAATGCGAGGCGGAAGGCTTCCGCCGCATCACCTATTTCCCCGACCGGCCCGACGTCATGGCCGTTTACACGATGCGCATTGAGGCGGATAAGGCCGAGGCGCCGGTGCTGCTTGCCAATGGCAACCTTGTCGAGCAAGGCGACCTGCCGGGCGGGCGGCATTTTGCCGTCTGGCACGATCCCTTCCGCAAGCCGTCATACCTGTTCGCTCTCGTGGGCGGCACGCTTGCCTGCGTCGAGGATCGCTTCCGCACCATGTCCGGGCGCGACGTGACGCTGCGGATTTATGTCGAGCCCGGCAAGCAGGACCGCTGCGGCTACGCGATGGACGCGCTCAAGCGCGCGATGCGCTGGGACGAGGAAGCCTTCGGCCGCGAATACGATCTCGATATTTTCATGGTCGTCGCCGTATCCGATTTCAACATGGGGGCGATGGAGAACAAGGGCCTTAACATCTTCAACGACAGATATGTTCTCGCTTCCCCGGAGACCGCAACCGACGGCGACTACGCGGCGATCGAAGCGATCATTGCGCATGAGTATTTCCATAATTGGACCGGCAACCGCATCACCTGCCGCGACTGGTTCCAGCTCAGCCTGAAGGAAGGGCTGACCGTTTTCCGCGACCAGGAATTCACCGCCGATCAGCGCTCGCGTCCGGTCAAACGTATCTCCGACGTGCGTGCGTTGCGTGCGCATCAATTCGTGGAAGACGCCGGCCCGCTGGCGCATCCTGTACGTCCAGAGACTTATCGAGAGATCAATAACTTTTACACCGGCACGGTCTACGAAAAGGGCGCCGAAGTCGTGCGCATGCTCAAGGTGCTGCTTGGCGCGGAAAAATTCCGCAAAGGGATGGATCTCTATTTCTCCCGCCACGACGGCCAAGCGGCCACCGTCGAGCAATTTATCCAGTGCTTTGCGGATGTGAGCGATCTCGACATGCCGCTCTTCATGCGCTGGTATTCGCAAGCCGGCACGCCTGAGGTGACGGCAAATGGCCGTTGGGATGCCGCCAGCCGAACCTATCGCCTGGATGTAACTCAAGCGGTGCTGTCGACGCCGGGCCAGCCGGTCAAGCAGCCGATGCTGATCCCCCTGGTACTCGCCCTCGTCGGCGCGGACGGCCGCGATCTGCCGCTGAAACTCTCCGACGGCAGAGCGGTAGAGCGCGGCGTCCTGATTTTGACGAAGCCCGTAGAAAGTTTCGTTTTTGCCAGCATTGGCGAGCGGCCCGTCGCCTCACTCAACCGCGGCTTTTCCGCACCGGTCAAACTCACCGCCAACACCACCGCCGAGGAGCTCGATTTCCTCGCGGCCCGCGACAACGATCCTTTCAATCGCTGGCAGGCGGTGCAGACGCTCGCCACCCGCCTCCTGCTCGATCATGTGGCGGCGCAACGTTCCGGCGCGGCGCCTTTGTCGCCGGACGGTCTTCTCGGCGCGCTGGCCGCGATTCTGGGCGATGAGCGGCTGGAGCCAGCCTTTGTCGCGCAGGCGCTTATTCTGCCGGGAGAAGCGGATATTGCGCGCGAAATCGGCCACGATATTGATCCTGATGCCATTTTCAGCGCGCGCAAGCGGTTGCGCGCGGCGATCGGTCAACGGCTCGCTACTCAATTGTCCGATACCTATGGCCGCATGAGGGATAACGGACCCTACCGCCCCGATGCGATAAGCGCCGGCAAACGTTCGCTCAAGAATGTCTGCCTCGATCTGCTCGCGGCAGACGGCAACGAAAAAGGCATCGAGCGCGCCGCGCATCAATACGAGTCCGCCAATAACATGACCGACCGGATGGCGGCGCTTGGCACGCTGTCGCTGCATGATATTGCGCAGCGCGAGACCGCCATTACCGATTTTTACCGCCGCTATTCCGCCGACCCGCTCATCCTCGATAAATGGTTCGCCTTGCAGGCGGGCATTCCGGAACCCCAAGCGCTGGATCGCGTGCGCTCGCTCACCGCGCACCCGGCTTTTTCGCTCGCCAATCCGAACCGCGTACGCGCCCTTATCGGAACATTCGCGCAGGTCAACGCAACACAATTCAACCGCTCCGACGGCGAGGGCTTCGCCTTCGTCGCCGAAAAAGTTTTGGTGCTCGACGAACGCAATCCGCAGGTCGCCGCGCGTTTGTTGGCGGCGTTCAAAAGCTGGCGCGCGCTGGAGCCGACGCGGCGCGCGCATGCCGAAGCGGCGCTGCACCGTATCGCGGCGGCTGCAAACCTGTCGCGTGACGTGACCGATATCGTGCAGCGCGCGCTGGCCAAGGCTGCGGCGTAAATTTTCGCAGAACAGCTAACTATCTGCCGTGACTCGAAAATCCGGCAATGCCGGCCCTCCCCCGATACCGCAAAAAATTGTGCGGCGTCGCAGCGCAAATATTGACTCTGAGGTCTCTCGACAAATCACGGCGATTGGATTCTTATCGGCGGTGATTCGGAGCGATGCGAAACATCCTCCTTATCGCGCGGGTGGCGGGAATCAATCCGAACGGAGGCCTAAATGGCGCGCGCCGAGACGGCGAGTGCGTCTTCGCGTTCCGATTCTATCAAAGGCCTTGCGCAATCCATTGCCAAGCCTGCCTATCGGCGCCTCCTCACCGCTGAGCCCGCGCTACGCCGCGCGGTGCCTGTCCTCATCGTCGCCTTCCTTGTCACCATCTGTGTTGGTGCCGCTGTGCAGTTGATCGATCAGCGGCACCAAGCGCTGCTCAACGCCGCCATCAACATCGAGGCCGTGGCGGAGCTGACCACCCAACGTCTTAGCCGCGCACCCGATAAGGGCGAGAACGCGCAGCGGCTGCAAGACTTTGTCCGCTCGGGCTTGCCAAGCTGGGCAATGGCCAATGGCCGCCGCATGCTGATAACAAATCCTGACGGCAAGATCATTGCTTCCGTGCCCGCCAATGACGGCCTGCTCGGCCGTTCGTTGCTCGACGTGCTTGGACCCACTCAACCGTTGACTACTTTCGGCGCCGGCGCGGGCGTTCTCGAAGTTACGCTCGCCGACGGTTTCACGGCGCTCGGCACCGTGCGCGACCTGAAGGCGCCATTCGGCCAACTCGCGGTGATACAGCCGCGCGCCGAAGCGCTCGCATGGTGGCGCTCGGACACGACGCTAACGGTGACCCTTTCCGCCACCACCGGCTTTGTCGTCTTGATCCTGGGATTTGCCTTCCACTGGCAGGCCACACGCGCGCGTGAGGCGGACCTGATCTATGAAGCGGTCCGCAGCCGCATCGACACCGCCCTCAATCGCGGCCGTTGCGGGTTATGGGACTGGGACCTCGCGCGCGGGCGTATTTTCTGGTCGCATTCCATGTTCGCAATCCTGGGCCTGGACCCAAAGAACGACCTGCTCACCTTCGGCGAAGTTAGCGCGCTGGTGCATCCGAGCGACATTAGCCTCTACGAACTCGCTGCGCAGCTTGCCGACGCCAAGGCGCACTCGGTCGATCACGCCTTCCGCATGCGGCATGCGAGCGGCCATTGGGTCTGGCTGCGCGCCCGCTGCGAGCTGGTCCGCCAACCCGACGAGCCGGGCGATCACCTGATCGGCATTGCGGTCGATATCACCGAGCAGAAAAATCTCGTCGAGCGCACAGTCGCCGCCGACTTGCGGCTACGCGACGCTATCGAGACCATCCCCGAGGCCTTCGTGGTCTGGGACGCGGAAAACCGTCTCGTCCTCTGCAATTCCAATTTCCAAGACCTGCACAAGCTGCCCGACGACACTGTTGCGGCCGGCACGCCCTACGAAACGGTGGGGGCTGCCGGCCGCAAGCCTGTCGTGCGCAACCGTATCACCAATGAGGGGCCGACGCTTCCCGGCGCGCGCACCTTCGAAGCCCAGCTTGACGACGGACGCTGGCTGCATATCAGCGAGCGGCGCACCAAGGATGGCGGCTATGTTTCCGTCGGCACCGATATCACCGCGCTGAAGCTGCATGAAGAAAAGCTGATGCAAAGCGAGAAACGCCTGATGGCCACCGTGTCGGACCTGCGCCAATCGCAGCAGACGCTCGAATATCAGACGCAGCAGCTTGCAGATCTGGCGGAAAAATACGGCGAAGAAAAAACCCGCGCCGAGGACGCCAACCAGGCAAAATCGAAATTCCTCGCCAATATGAGCCACGAGTTGCGCACGCCGCTCAATGCCATCATCGGTTTTTCCGAGATCATGGAATCCGGCATGTTCGGCTCGCTCGGCGCCGACAAGTATCACGAGTATTGCCGCGACATCCGGCAAAGCGGGCAATTCTTGCTCGAAGTCATCAATGACATCCTCGACATGTCGAAGATCGAAGCCGGCCGCATGAAGCTCGATTTCGAGAATATCGAGCTTGAGCATCTGCTGGCCGACGCCATGCGCGTCGTCTCAGCCCGCGCCGAGGATAAGCACGTTGCATTGTCCGCTGACGTGACACCGGCCATCCATATCCAGGCGGATCGCCGTGCGCTCAAACAAATCGCCCTCAACCTGTTGTCCAATGCCGTGAAGTTCACGCCCGACGGCGGACAGGTCATGGTTCGCGGACGGCTGTCGGGCGGAGCCGTCACCATTGCCATCAAGGACACTGGCATCGGGATCGAGAAGGAAGCGCTGCGCAAGCTCGGGCGGCCGTTCGAGCAGGTGGAAAGTCAATTGACCAAGAGCCACCAGGGATCGGGCCTTGGACTTGCCATTGCAAAATCGCTCACGGAGTTGCACGGCGGCAGAATGCGCATCCGCTCCGCCCCCGGCGCGGGAACGCTCGTCGTCATCCGGCTGCCGCGCGTCGCGCGCCAGGCCGCCAAGGAAAGTGTCGAACCGCCGCCGGAACGCAGCCACTCGCGCCGAAGCAAATCGGGCAAACGGGCATCCTAAACCGCACCGCCTAAGGCGCGCCGCCGAGAAGGCGCACGAAGCTCTGCCGTACCTGCCCCTGCGTTTCCGCGACATGCACGTCGAGCGTCGCAAAATCCGGCACGTCGCCCGCCCGTGCCAGAAGATGCAACAGTCCCGCTCCGGCCTTCTTCGGATCGAACGCGCCCGGCAGGCAAAGCCGCAGGATTTGCGTCAGGTTATGGTAGAGCCGCACTGCGGGCCGCAGCACCTCCGCTTCCGCCATCGGCAGCACGCCGAGCCGCCACGCCTTGTCCAATGTGTTGGCCGTGGAGGTATCGAGAATTTCCGGCAACGCGGCGGCGTGAATGAGTTGCAAATATTGCGCGATGAACTCGATATCGACCAATCCGCCCGCGGCAAATTTCAGGTCCCAGCGCTCGCCGTCGCCCTTTTCCGTCGCAATGGCGCGGCGCATTTCGAGCACGTCCCCAGCGATAACGGACGCATCCCTCCGGCGGCAGAGCGCAGCGCGGATCACGCTTTCAACCCAGACGGCGAAATGCGGCGAAGCCGACACCACGCGCGCACGAGTCAATGCCATATGCTCCCACGTCCAGGCCTCGTGTTCCTGATAGCTCTCGAAACCGCCAATCTGCGTCGCCAACGGCCCCGCACGCCCTGAAGGCCGCAGGCGCATATCGACGTGATAAAGCACGCCGTAGTTAGTCTGCACGGTCAGCGCACTGATGAGCCGCTGAGTCAGGCGCGCGAAATATTGGCTGCCGTAAAGCGGCCGCGGGCCGTCTGATTCTGGATGCTCCGCATCGAAGTCATAGACCACGATCAGATCGAGATCGGAGCTTGCCGTCATTTCCCGGCCGCCGAGCTTGCCGAGCGCCATCAGCGCGCTTTCTTGCCCCCCCAACCGTCCGTGCATTTGCGTGAAATTTTCCTGCACCGCGCGGTGGAGCACCTGAAGCATCACGTCTGCAAGCGCGGCAAAGGCCTCCCCCGCCTGCCCGGCGGAAACGGTTTCCGACAGGATGCGCGCGCCGATCAGGAACATGTGCTCCTGGCCGAACATGCGGATGCGGTCAAGGAAATCCTCGTAGGAAGTCGTCTGCTCCAGCGCCCGCTCAAGCGCGGCTCCCAGCTTCGCCTCGTCCGGCAGCGCGCCGAAAAATCCCGGCTCCAGCAATGGGTCGATCACTTGCGGATGGCGCGCAAGAATGTCCGCCAGCCGCGGCGCCGTGCCGAGAATAAGCGCGATGAATCCGACGAGGTCCGGATTTTGCCGCAGCAGGGAGAACAGCCGCCCGCCGCCGTGCAACTCGCTCAGGAAATTATCGAAGCTGGTAAAGGCCGCGTCCGGATTCTCCGCCCGCGCCAGATGCTTCAGCAGCAAAGGCAACAATTCGCTCAGATGCTCGCGCGCTGCCTCCCCTTTCAGCGATCGATAATCACCGGAAAGCCACTGCCGGATGGCGGCCGACACCTGCAACGGCTGGCGGAAACCGAGCGCGGAGAGCCGGTCGAGCGTTTCCCCGTCGTCTGCATCCTGCGGAAAGGCGAGAGCGCTTACCTCGGCCGGGGCCGCTGGCCCGCTTTCGAAAAGCTGGCCATAGTGCCGCTGAACATTGCAGAGATGTCTGGTCAACGCCTCGGCAAAAGCATCTCGTGACGCAAACCCAAGAAAGCGGGCGAAACGCTCCAAGCCTTCCCGGTCGGCTGGCAAGGTTTGTGTCTGCTCGTCGGCAACCATCTGCAGGCGGTGCTCGACTTTGCGCAGGAAATCGTAAGCCACCGCAAGCTCGTCCCGCGCCTGCGTGCTGATCCAGCCGCCCTGCTCCAGCACGGACAGCATCGCCAGTGTGCCGTTGCCGCGCAATTCCGGATGCCGCCCTCCGGCAATGAGTTGTTGCGTCTGCACGAAAAATTCGATCTCGCGGATTCCGCCGCGGCCAAGCTTGACGTTATGGCCCTCGATCGCGATTTCGCCATGTCCCCTATAGGCATGGATTTGCTGCTTCATCGCCTGCACGTCGGTGACGGCGGCGAAATCCAGATATTTGCGCCAGATGAAGGGAGAGAGTTCGGTCAGAAGCGCCTCGCCGGTCGCCTGATCGCCGGCGCAGCAGCGCGCCTTGATCAGCGCCGCGCGTTCCCAATTCTGCCCGGCGCTCTCGTAATAGTTGAGCGCGGCGGGAAGCGAAATGGCGATTTGGGTCGAAGCCGGATCGGGCCGCAGCCGCAAATCGGCGCGAAAGACGTAACCGTCCGCTGTGCGCTCCTGCAGAAACTTCACCAGTGCGCGCGTCATGCGCACGTAGAATTGCCCCGGGTCCACGTCGGCCACGAGCGCGGGAGCGGCGGGATCGTAGAAAACGATGAGATCGATATCGCTCGAATAGTTGAGCTCAAACGCGCCCATCTTGCCCATGGCCAGCACGGCATAGCCGGAGCCCGTTTCCGGCTCCTTCGGATTGCGCGGCTCCAGCTTGCCGTTGCGCGTGGCGTCGCGCAGCAGGAAGCGCACGGCGGCCCGCACCGCCGTGTCGGCAAGATCGGTGAGCGCCCTGGTGATGCGCGACAAGGGCCATGCGCCGCCGATATCAGCGAGCGCGATGAGCAAGGCCGCTTCCGCTTTCATGCGGCGCAGCAGCGTCATCACCTTTTCCTCGTCCCGCTCCGCGTCAACAGCGTCAAAGCTGCGTTGAAGGATCGACGTCAGGCGCTGTTCAGGATCGGCCTTAAGAATAACAGCAAGACGTGCCGGATCGGCGCGCGCGAGGTCCCAGAGATAGGGCGAGCTTTCGGAGATGCTTTCGATCACCGTGCTGAGCACGGGATGCGCGGCAAGAAGCTGCTTCAGCTCTTTGCCCGGCGCGGTCCGCGCAATGCCACCAAGCCATTCGACAACAGCCGCACAAGCGGCCTGCGGCACGACCAGCACCGGCGCTGTGACCATGCATTCCGCCAGCGAAGAAAGCGCGGCGGAATTTTTGGCAGCCGTTTTTTTAGGCGTTTTCTTGTCGGGGCTTTTACGGGATTTCATCCTGCATTCTGTACCGGCCCTCCCCGCGGCAAGGCAATGATAGCTTTCAGCCCCGGCCCATTGTCATCAAGGAGCAATTCGCCGCCATGCAGCCTCGCCACGGCCGATGCCAGACTTAGGCCTAGCCCGGAGCCCGGTTGCGAACGGCTACGCTCAAGCCGCACAAAACGCTCCACCACCCGCCCCCGGTCCGCTTGCGGTATGCCGGGACCATTATCCGCAACTGCCAGCACGGCGCGGTCGCCCCCGCCATAGGCTCGCACCACGATTTCGGGTCCATCGGCGGCCTGCTGGTCCGGCGCAGCGTATTTGATCGCGTTATCGACAAGGTTCGCCAGCGCCTGACTGACAAGCTCGCGGTTGCCCCGCACCATCACAGCCTCCGGCGCCTCGACCTTCAGGGTCAGGCCCTTTTCCTCAGCCAGCGGCTCGTAAAGCTCACCCACGCCGCGCGCGATTTCGGCGGCGTCGAAGTCAGTCATGTCGCCCCGCGCGTGACCGGACTCCGCCCGCGCGATCATCAGCAAGGCGTTGAAGGTGCGCATCAGCGCGTCGGATTCCTCGATCGTGCGTTCCAGCGCTGCCCGGTAATCTGCCTCACCCTTGGCCATGCGCAGCGCTTCTTCCGCACGGTTGCGCAGCCGCGTCAGCGGCGTCTTCAGATCATGCGCGATATTATCGGACACTTCCTTCATCCCGCGCATCAATGCCTCGATACGTTCGAGCATGGCGTTGAGGTTTTCCGCGAGCCGGTCGATCTCGTCGCCGGTGCCGGCCACGGGCAGCCTTCCGGTAAGGTCGCCTCCTACGATGGTGCGGGTGGTTTCGGTCATGGCATCGACGCGCTTGAGCACGCGGCGCGTCACAAAGAACCCGCCTGCCAATCCGAGCACAACCACCAGCGCAATTGACCAGCGCCCGGCGGAGATGACGATTTCCTGCAGCCGCTCGCGTTCCTCCAGGTCGCGCCCGACCAGCACGCGAAAACCCGCCGGCAATTCGAATATCTTGACCACGGCCTGGTGCGGCGGGCCGTCCGGATCTTCAAGACGCCGGTATTCCGTTTCGGTCCAGCCGGGCTTCTCCAGCACGCCCGCCGGCAACGCTCCCACATTGCCGGCAAGCAGCTCTCCTGCCGCGGTCGTGACCAGATAGAGATTCGAGCTTGGTTGATGCGAGCGCCGGTCGATCACCAGCACCAGGCGGCGCAGGCCGCCAAGGCGGTATTGATCCGCCAGACCGCCGATTTCGGCGTCCACGGTGGCGGTGATCTGATCGGTGAAAAGCCGCCGCGTGTTCCAGACAAAATAGCCCAGCAGGAACGCCGCGAACAGCGCAAAGACCGTCAAGTAGACGAGCGTCAACTTGAACGTCGTCGTTCGGAAAAGCTTACCGAGCGCTGTCACGGATCATATACCCAGCGCCGCGCACGGTATGCAGCAGCGGCTGCGTAAAACCTTTGTCGATCTTGGATCGCAACCGGGAAATATGCACGTCGATGACATTGGTCTGCGGGTCGAAATGATAGTCCCAGACATTTTCCAGGAGCATGGTCCGCGTCACCACCTGCCCGGCATGCTTCATCAGATATTCCAGCAGCCGGAATTCGCGCGGCTGCAGCACCACCTCTTCGCCGCCGCGCGTGACGCTGTGCGAAAGCCTATCAAGTTCAAGATCGCCCACGCGATAGACGGTTTCCGCGCCGCGTCCGCCGCGCCGCCGCGACAGCACCTCGACACGCGCCAAAAGCTCGGCAAAAGAATAGGGCTTGGGAAGATAGTCGTCGCCGCCCGCGCGCAACCCCTTGATGCGGTCGTCGACCTGGCCGAGCGCGGAAAGAATGAGGGCGGGCGTTTCGATGCCCTTGCCGCGCAGCGTCGAAATAATCGAAAGTCCGTCGCGCTTGGGCAACATGCGGTCGATCACCAGCACGTCGTATTGACCGTCCTGCGCAAGCGCTAGCCCGCCCTCCCCATCGGACGCATGTTCCGCCACATGGCCGACTTCGCGGAAGGCCTTGATCAGATAGTCGGCGGCGTCGCGGTCGTCTTCGACAATGAGAAGGCGCATATGCTTAGGTCCACGCGGAGACAGAGCAGCTTAGCGGACATTTCCTTTATCCGCATGAGTCATCGACAAAAATGGGCCCCGATGAATGGCTGCTCCAAACAAAAGAAAGGGAGTGGCGGGGGGATCCGCCACTCCCTCGGCTGAGCCTATCCGGCGGGGGGACTGAACCGGAAGAGCTCGGTTAGCGGGGACGGGCGTAAACCCGCCCCCTGGGATCAGCCACCGGCGGGGGCGACGGTTGCCGGCGACAGTTCCCATCTCATTAGCCGCTATTGGCGACCGGCAAAGTGACGAACCGCGTCCCCTCGCCCGATTTCACCTGCAGCAGCGCATTCTGTTTTTTCTCCGCGCGCACGTCGGCCAGCGCCTTGCGCACGTCGGCGGGACTCGTCACCGCCTTGCCCGCGACCTTGAGGATCACGTCGCCGGTCTTCAAACCGGCATCAGCGCCCTTACCGTCGGGATCGACGCCGGTCACGACCACGCCTTCGGACCCGGCACCAGCGACGCTGCCGGCAGGCGCGAGCGTGAGCCCCAGTTGAGCCACGTCCGCGTCGGCGGGCGACTGCGGGGAGCTTTGCGGCGAAGCGTTAGCCTCAGTCTGGTTCGGCAATTCGCCGAGCGTCAGAGACACCGTCTTTTCCGAACCCTTTTCGATCACGCCGAGCTGTACGCTGGTGCCCGGCGGCAGGCCGCCGATCTTCTTGGCGAGATCGCGCGCATCGCGCACCGCCTCACCGTTGACCGACTTGATCACCGCGCCGCTCGCGATGCCGGCCTTGACGGCGGGACCGCCGGTTTGGGCTTCGGCGACAAGCGCGCCTTCCGCCTTTTTCAGGCCGAGGCTTTCCGCGATTTCCGCGGTCACCGGCTGAATCTGCACGCCGATCCATCCGCGCGAGACCTTGCCGTGATCCTTGAGCTGCGCCACCACCGTGCGCACCGTCTCCGCCGGAATGGCGAAGGCAATGCCCACCGACCCGCCGGACGGCGAGAAGATGGCGGTATTGACGCCGATCACGTTGCCGTCGGTATCGAAGGTCGGACCGCCGGAGTTACCTTTGTTGACCGGCGCGTCGATCTGAATGAAGTCGTCGTAGGGACCGGCGCCGATGTCGCGGCCGTTCGCCGAGACGATGCCCGCGGTCACCGTGCCGCCAAGTCCGAAGGGATTACCCACCGCCAGCACCCAGTCGCCGATGCGCGGGTTTTTCTCCGAAAGCTTGGCATAGGGGAAGTCGTTGCGGCCATCCACCTTGATGAGCGCGACGTCGCTGCGCGGATCGGTGCCGATGACCTTCGCCTTATAGGTCTTGCCGTCGTCGGTTTTGACCTGGACTTCCGTCGCTTTGTCCACGACGTGATTGTTGGTCACGGCGTAACCGTCGGCGGAAATGAAGAAGCCCGAGCCCTGGCCGGTCGAGAAATTCTTCCCGCGCGGCATGCGCGGCATGTTCCGGTTCTGCTCGTTCGGTTGGCGGAATTGACGGAAGAAACGTTCCAGGCCTGGCGGCAGATCGCCGTCAAAGCTCATGTCCTGGGGGCCGTTGTCGACCTTGACCCGGACAGAGATGACCGCCGGCTTTACCTTCTCGACTACGTCGGCGAAACCAGCCGGCTTCGGGACCGTCTGCGCCTGTTGCGTGACGTTCTGCGCGTGCGCCGGAGCGCCGAAGGAAGGAGGCGGCGCTTTAATTCCGGGCGACACGAAGTAGGCGCCGAGCCCAACCCCGGCAACGGTAGCGAGAAGGACGAGACGGCGCGCGGAAAGCGCGCGCTTCGGAGCGGAATTTTCGCCACCCATCATGGTGCATTCTCCATCTGAAAATCTTGGAAGCGCCGTGGCGCTGTCCCGCAAAGATGGGGATTGGCGCATTACTGCGCACTGTCGGTTGGATTAAAACTTGGTAACGTGGGGAAAAGCTGTATTTTCAATAAATATCAATAGCTTATAGAGGACACGGCCCGAAAATCAGCCCTCCCGCCCATCCACAAGGCGGGCGAGCCGGGCACCCTCCTCCGGCGTGAGCGATTCACTTGCGCCTACGGGTCTGCCGGTCCGTCGGCGAGCCATCACGAACAGGCCGAGAGCGCCAAAGATCAGCAAAATTCCCGGCGTCAGCCACAGTAGCGCCGTGTGCCAGGCAAGCGGCGGCTTCAGCAGGACGAACTCGCCATAGCGCGCGACCAGAAAATCCAGGACCTGCTGGTCTCTATCACCGTTTTTCAGCCGCTCCCGCAAAAGGATACGCAGGTCGCGTGCCAGCGGCGCCTCGGAATCGTCGATCGACTGGTTCTGGCACACGAGACAACGCAGCTCATGCGACAAGGCGCGCGCGCGCGCTTCCAGCGCTGGATCGGAGAGCACCTCATCTGGCTGCACGGCGAAGGCAGTTTGCGCGGAAGCCAGCATCGCGAGAATGGAAAGGCAGCGAAGCCATTTCATGGCGATTACTTACTCCGCGGCCGCCAGAGCCGAAGCTTTGGTCTTCGCAGGCCGCGGCGCGCCCACGCGCAAGCGGCGGTCGGAGAGCGAAAGGCCGCCGCCCAGAAACATCACGACGGCTCCGAGCCAGATCAGCAGCACCAGCGGCTTGTGATAGAGCCGCACCACCACCGAGCCGTCCGGCTTAGCGTCGCCGAGCGAGAGATAAAGCTGGCTGACGCCACGCGTGAACAGCGCCGCCTCCGACGTCTCGCTGCCGCGTGCAGCAAAGCTACGCTTCGATGGCTGCAATTTTCCGATGACGTCTCCGCCGATGCGCACCGTGAAAGTCCCGACCTGCTCGGTGTAATTGGGGCCTTGCCGCGGCGTAAGTCCCTCGAACGTGAGATCGTATTGGCGAAGCGAAAAAGTTTCGTTCGGCTTCACCGCCGCGATACGCTCGGCCGCCCAATTTGTCTCGCAGACAATTCCAAAAAGCGTGATGCCGAGCCCGAGATGTGCCACCGCCCCGCCCCATACCGAGCGCGGCAAGCCTGCGGCGCGCTTGAGTGCCGTCGCCCACGGTAGTTGCACAACGCCGGAGCGTTCTACGATGTCGGTAACCGCGCCGCCGATGACGAACAGCGCTAGTCCAATTCCGAACGGCGCCAGCACCGGCCCTCCCCTTGCTACGGCGAAAGTTATCGCGACACCGGCGAGGCCAAGCGCAAAGGCGCCGAACAGGCGTTGCGCCACGCCCGGAAGATCGCCGCGCTTCCAGGCCAGCAGCGGACCGAATGGCATGGCCATCAGCAGCGGCACGAACAGCGGCCCGAAGGTCATGTTGAAGAAAGGCGCGCCAACCGAGATTTTCTGGCCGGTCAGAGCATCAAGCGCCAAAGGATAAAGCGTGCCGACCAGCACCGTGGCGCAGGCCGTGGTGAGAAAAAGATTGTTGAGCACCAGCGCGCCCTCGCGCGAAACTGGCGCGAATAAGCCGCCCTGCCGCAGTTGCGGTGCGCGCCAGGCGAACAGCGCCAGCCCGCCGCCGATGAACAGCACAAGGATCGCGAGGATGAAGACGCCGCGCAGCGGATCGCTGGCGAACGTATGCACCGATGTCAGCACACCCGAGCGCACCAGGAAAGTGCCGAGCAGCGACAACGAAAAGGTCAGGATCGCCAGCAGCAGCGTCCAGACTTTCAAGGCGCCGCGCTTTTCCATCACCAGCGCCGAATGCAGCAGCGCCGTGCCGGCGAGCCACGGCATGAAGGACGCGTTTTCAACGGGGTCCCAGAACCACCAGCCGCCCCAGCCCAATTCGTAATAGGCCCAGTAGGAACCCATGGCGATGCCGATGGTGAGGAACATCCACGCCATCAGCGCCCACGGCCGCACCCAGCGCGCCCAGGCGGCGTCGATGCGGCCTTCGATCAGCGCAGCGATGGCGAAGGAAAAGGAAATCGAGAAGCCGACATAGCCGAGATAGAGCAGCGGCGGATGAATCGCGAGGCCGAGATCCTGCAGGATGGGGTTGAGGTCGCGGCCTTCCAGCGGTGCATCCGCCAGCCGCGCGAACGGATTCGAGGTGAGCAGGATAAAGAGAAAGAAAGCCGCGGCGATCCAGGATTGCACGCCAAGCACGTTGGCCTTCAACGTCGGCGGCAGATTGTTTCCGAACAACGACACCAGCGCGCCGAACAGCGACAGGATCAGCACCCACAGCAGCATGGAGCCTTCGTGGTTTCCCCAGGCGCTGGTAAATTTGTAAATGAGCGGCATCGCCGAATGGGAATTCTCGAACACCGTGGCGACGGAAAAATCCGAGGTGACATAGCAATAAATGAGCGCGGCGAAAGAAATCGCGACCAAAAGAAATTGTGCGAGCGCTGTCGTGTCCGCCACGCTCATCAACGCTGGATCATTCGCGCGCGCGCCGGCGAGCGGCGCTACGGCCTGGATCAGCGCCAGTCCGAGCGCAAGCACCAGCGCATAATGGCCGATCTCGGGGATCACGGCACTGCCTTCTTTCCGTAGTCGTCCTTCCAATGCCCGCTCTTCTTCAGGCTGTCCGCGACTTCCTTCGGCATATAGTTTTCGTCGTGCTTTGCCAGCACGGTATCGGCGCGGAAGACTCCGCCCTGGTCGAGCGCTCCTTCCGCCACCACGCCTTGCCCTTCACGAAACAGATCGGGCAGCAGCCCTTGATAGCGCACGCTTACCGCATGGTTGCCGTCCGTTAGCTCAAACTGCACTGTGAGATTGTCGCCGCGCGCAAGACTGCCCGGCACCACCAGCCCGCCAAGGCGAATGCGCATGCCTACAGCCACATGCTTTTCCAGCACGTCCGTTGGAGAATTGAAAAAGACGATGGAGTCTTTCAGCGCGCTGAGCACCAGCGCCACGGCAAGGCCGAGCACGCCGAGGCCAACCGCGATAAGAGTGATACGTCGTTGTTTGCGGGTCATGCCTTTGGCCGTCAGCCTTCGAGTCCGAGATTCTTCACCAGTTCATCAAGCCGATGGATTTTTTCCGCGTCGGCCTGCAACGCACGCCGCGCGTCGGACACAGCCGCCCGCGCCTTGTCACGCTCGCCTAGCACCGTATAGGCGCGCACCAGCCGCAGCCAGCCTTCGAGGTCGTTTCCGTCATTTTTCAGGCGGGTCGCGAGCCCCTCGACCATGCCGGCGATCATTTGCTGGCGCTCCTGCGGGCTCAATGCATCGGCAGTAGCAACATCTTGTGCCGTCGGTCCTGGCGCTTTCGCAGCAGGCGTGCCGCTGACGCGCGCCAAACTGTCGCGCACGAGTTCAGCCCACGCGGCGTCGGCCGGCGCGGAAGCGAGCAGCTTTCGCCAGATGGCGGCGGCTTCGTCCTTGCGTCCATCCTGCTCGGCGGCAAGTCCGAGGAAATAACGCGGCCTCGCGTCGTTCGCGTCGAGTGCCAGAGCGCGCTCGAATGCGCTCTTGGCCTCCGCCGTGACCACGCCGTTGGCGGCCGCGGTGAGCGCCTCACCCAGATTCGCTTCGCGTTGCGCAGTGGATCCGTTGTAAGCCACCGCATTGCGCCACGCGCGTGCCGCGTCGTCGAAACGGCCGAGCTGCATATAGACTGGCGCCAGGACTTCCCAGCCGCGGCCGTCTTGCGGATTTCTTTCAAGATGCTGCTCGACTTGCGCCGCAAGCTGAGCGATCGGCGGCATGTCCTGCGAGCCGACGCGCGCCGCCAGCGGCTGCCCGGGCAGAAAAGGCGATCCCAGCGCGAGATAAAGCCCGCCGCTCACAATCGGCAAAACAATCAGCGCGCCCAGCGCCACGGCCCGCCGCGAAGCCGGGGACGAGGCGGCCGGGGAGGCGGCCCGCGCCCCC
>Ga0080064_1002711_pt1 | contig 28803 bp, 36 predicted proteins | sample Subgrocontami54m_FD_69260 | JGI IMG/M metagenome (GOLD analysis project Ga0080064, IMG submission 69260) | Subsurface groundwater microbial communities from S. Glens Falls, New York, USA - GMW46 contaminated, 5.4 m (SPADES assembly) (version 2) ...
ATCATTTCTCTGGGGCCCGGATTGCTCCGGGCCTCGTGCGGCCTACCCGAGGGTCACGGCCGGGCCAGCCGCTGAGGAGCAGCACCGGTGTCCCGCTCCTCGTGCCCTCCTATTTGGCCTTGCTCCAGGTGACGCTTGCCGGCCAGCCGTGTCGCCACGACCGCGGTGGGCTCTTACCCCGCCATTTCACCCTTGCCTGATCCCTTGCGGGCCATCGGCGGTATGCTTTCTGTTGCGCCGGTGTCGGATCGCTCCGCCTGGGCGTTACCCAGCACCCTGCCCTATGGAGTCCGGACTTTCCTCCAGCCTCTCGCGAGACCGGCGACCACCTGCCCGACTCCCACACGCGTCTCCATTATAGCAGATTCAAAATGGCTGCGGGCCAGGGGAGCCTCCTGCTCCGCGTTCCCGCGCCTCGGAAGTCGCTCGAACCAGCGGCGCATTCGAGGCTCACCCCGGCCCTTGCCTGAATCAGCACCTCTTGCGGGTGACACGCATGGGCGCCCAGACGCAGCGCAGGGCGTACAGCCGGGTCTGCGGGGCCTCGACGGCGAAACGCCCAGCTGCGCTGGGCTATGCGGGGGCAGGACCCGCTCTTCGCAGTTTCTTCTTCCCCTCTTCTCTGGTATGTTGCACCGCATGACGACCGCTGTGGGATGGATTGGTATTGACGAATCGGGCAAGGGCGATTACTTCGGCCCCCTCGTGATCGCCGCCGTCCACGTCACGCCCGGCCTCGCAGAAGACCTCAGAGCTCTCAACGTCCGCGACAGCAAGAAGATCGCCGACAGCGTCATCCGGAAGTTGGAGGTGGACATCAAGACCCTGTGCCGCCACAGCGTGATCGCCATCGGCCCCGAACGCTACAACGAACTCTACGGCAAGATCCGCAACCTCAACCGCCTCCTCGCCTGGGGCCACGCCAAGGCGCTTGAAACCCTCCTCGAGCAGGTGCCCTGCGAGCGCGCCATCGCCGACCAGTTCGGCGACGAGCGCCTGATCCTGAACGCGCTGCAGGAGAAGGGCCGGCAGATCACGCTCGAGCAGCGCCACAAGGGCGAGGAAGACATCGCGGTCGCGGCGGCGTCGATCGTGGCGCGGGCGGAGTTCGTCAGGCGGCTGGAGCGGCTGGCCGCCCAGTGGGGCATACCCTTGCCCAAGGGCGCGTCACAGGCCGTGGAGGCCGCGGCCAGGGCGCTCGTGCGCAAACACGGGCAGGAAGGCCTGGCGAAGGTCGCCAAGCTGCACTTCAAGACGACGAAAGCGGTGCTGGGGGAAACGTAGGGGCACGGCATGCCGTCCCTTACATACGCGACGTTTATTCCGTGGTTTCGGCGGCTTCTTCGACTTCCATGATCTCGACGGGTTTTTCCGGAACGGGCACGATCTGGACCGGGTCCCCGGCCCAGTAGAGAATGCGGTTGCAGTAGGAACAGGTCAGGATCGAGGTGGCGCGCTTCACTTCCGCCACCACCTGCGGCTGTACCTGCAGCCGGCAGGACATGCAGCTTCCGTCTTTGTTAACCCCCGCCAGGGCCTGGCCCTTTTTGGAGCCCTTCAGTTTTTCGTATCTCCGCAGGAGCGAGGGCTCGACCGCGGCCATCAGGGACTCGCGCTGCTGCCGAAAACCGGCCAGTTCTTCGTCCAGCGCGCCCACGGAGCCCTCCAGCGCGGTCTTCTCGGCGTTGAACCGCTGGTCCGCCTCCTTCGCCGCAGCCTCGGCCTGCGCCAGTTCCTTCTTCTTCGCGTCCACCGCGTCCATGAGGACCAGCAGTTGCTCCTCGATCTCGCCCCGCTTCTTCTTGGCCAGCTCGACCTCGAGCAGGTGCGCCTGGTACTCCCGGTTCGTCTTGATCTCGCCCTTCGTCGTCCGGTCCCGCAGCTTGCTGATCACCTGCTCCTGCACGGCCAGTTCCTGCTCGCAGGATTTGCGCTCCTTGCCGGTCGTCTCGAAAGCTTGCTTGGCGGAGTCACGGAGAGTTTGGGCGGCTTGAAGGGGTTGGCGGGCGGCTTCGACCATCTCAGGGATGCGTCGCTTGCGTTCGGCCAACTCCTCCAACCGCAGGTCGGCCTCCTGCAACGCGATCAGGCGTTCGAGTTGCTCTTTCATGGACGAACAGTGCGGCGCATCATGCAACCTCTTTTCTCGATCCGGCTCGGCATGGTGGGCCCACCAGGCCTCGAACCTGGGACCAACGGATTATGAGTCCGTCGCTCTGACCAACTGAGCTATGGGCCCTCTTCCCGTTAAACGTGTCTTCTCACAGACTTTCAACAAAACTTTTCAACTTTTTGCTGCGGCTCGGGTGGCGCAGCTTGCGCAGCGCCTTGGCCTCGATCTGCCGGATGCGCTCGCGCGTCACCGCGAAGTCCTGTCCGACCTCTTCCAGCGTGTGGTCCGTGTTCTCGCCGATCCCGAACCGCTTGCGCAGCACGCGCTCCTCGCGTGGCGTCAGAGTCTTCAGCGCGTTGCTGATCTGCCGCTGCAGATCGTAGCGGATCGCGGCGTCCAGCGGCGAGATGGCCTTCTTGTCTTCGATGAAGTCCCCCAGATGGCTGTCCTCCTCCTCGCCGATGGGCGTCTCCAGGGAGATCGGCTCCTTGGCGATCTTGAGGATCTTGCGGACTTTGTCCAGCGGGAGGTCCATCTTCTCGGCGATCTCCTCAGGCGAGGGCTCGCGGCCCAGCTTCTGGACAAGATGCCGGGATGTGCGGATCAGCTTGTTGATCGTCTCGATCATGTGCACGGGGATCCGGATCGTCCGGGCCTGGTCGGCGATGGCGCGGGTGATGGCCTGGCGGATCCACCAGGTCGCGTACGTGCTGAACTTGTAGCCGCGTTTGTACTCGAACTTGTCCACGGCCTTCATCAGGCCGATGTTGCCCTCCTGGATCAGGTCCAGGAACTGGAGCCCGCGGTTCGTGTACTTCTTGGCGATGCTGACCACCAGGCGAAGGTTGGCCTCCACCAGCTCGGCCTTGCCCCGCTTGACATGCTCTTCGGCCATGCCCAGCAGTCTGACGCCCTCGCGAAGTTCCTCGGCGGGGACCAGCGCCTCGGCCTCGGTCTCCCGGATTCGCCGGCGCGCGTGCTGGGCCGCCTTGTCGATCTCGTGGAGGACTTCCACGGGAACGCCGGTTTTGCGGCGGACCGCGATCATGTCCTTCCGCCCGCGGCTGAGCTTCATCAGCAAGGCATTGCCTTCCTCGCCCACCACGCCGAGGCGGCGCCGGCAGTGGGCCAGTTCCCGCTCGCAGGCCGCGATTTCGTGCGCCAGGTCCCGAACCCGCTGGATCAGCCGCTCGCGCTGGGCCGGGTGGAGCTTAAGCGTATCCACCTTTTCCGCGACCTGCCGCTTGGCTTCAAGCAGCTTGGCTTTGATCTCTTTCCGCTTGGCCTGGCTGAGCTGGGGCTTCCGGTGCCGGGCGTACAGGGCCAGCAGGCCTTTCGCGAACGGCTTGACCTTCCGGATGGCGTCCAGGGTCTTCTTACGGAGCTCTTCGTCGTCCTGCTCGATGATTTCCTCGAATTCCTCATCCACCCCTGCCGAGACCACTTCCCGCGCCGGGATTTTCTTGGTCCTGACCTGATCCACGAGGGTAAACAACGCCTTGATCGTCATGGGCATCCCGAAGACCACCGACGAGATGTCCTGCTTGCCCTCCTCAATGCGCTTGGCGATTTCGATCTCCCCTTCCCGGCTGAGAAGCGACACGCTGCCCATTTCCTTGAGATACAGCCGGACCGGATCGTCGGTGCGGGCCAGGTCGCCGGGCGTCAGGTCGATCTTCTTTTCCTCGACTTGCTCCGTCTCCTCGATTTCCCCGGCTTCTTCATGGGAACCCTCGCCCTCGGACATCATCTGCTGGTACCTCTCCCCCTCGGGGGAATCGATAATCTCGATATCCATCTCCCCGAACATGGTCATCAGGCTGCTGAGCCGGTCGGTCGAGACCTGGTCGGCGGGCAGATTGGTGCTGAGATCGCGGTAGGTCAGGAAGCCCTTCTCCTTGCCCATGGTGATCAGGCGTTTGACTTCTTCTGTCTTTTCTTCCTTAGGCATTGACGCTCCCAACTTCGGTCAGTGGTAAAGGGCCCGCGCCCAGCAGACGCTGCCGCGCCTGTTGCAGGGCATTCTGGCGGATCAGGAGATCTCGCATGGCCTCCGTCTGGCCGGCCCGCTCCGCGGCGATCTGGGCCGTCTTGACTTCCTGGATCTCGTGGACGATGCGTCGCAGCTTCAAGGCCTTTAAGCTCTCACGAAACGCCGTGCCGGTGTCGTCGTAAGGCATCTCGCTGAGCGAGAGCGCGCGGACGATGCTCCCGCACATGGAATCTTCCTGCGCACGGGTGAACAACTCGTTCGCGACGATCGCGCCTTGCCCGCCCTGCGCATCCCGCCCCTCCAGGGCAAACACGATCAGCTGCCGGATGCGGGGATCGGTGAAATCGTCGGCTGCGAGTTGCGCCGTCATCACAGGCGTCAGCTTCTCGTGGAGGAGCAGCCGCGCGAGGACTTCCTCGTCTTTCGGAAGAGGAGCCTCGGCCTCAAACGTCGGCGACTCGTCGGCCGCCGAGGCTTTCCGCGGGAGGCTCCGATACCGTTCCAGCAGGACTTTCTCCTCCATGCCCATCCGGTCGGCGACATGCCGGATGGCGGCGGCCTTCTCGACCGGATTGCTCAACTTCTGCAACAGCGCCAGGACCTCCTCCACGCACCGCACCCGCTCCTCCACGCTCCCGCGGCGATCGGTCGTCAGGCTGCCCGCCACGGTGAAGTCCAGCAGGGAGGGCGCCTTTTGAATGAGCGCCGTGAAGGCCTCGACGCCGCGGGTGCGGATGAACGTATCAGGATCGTCACCCGCCGGCAGGCTGCCCACCTGGACGGAGAGGCCCACCCCGAGAAAGAGGTCCAGGGTGCGCAAGGCCGCACGCACACCGGCCGCGTCGGGATCAAAGAGCAGGACGACCCGGCGGGTGAAGCGCCGGATGACTTCGACATGCTCCGTCGTCAGCGCCGTGCCCAGGGTGGCCACCACGTTGGTCAGACCGGCCTGGTGCAGCGCAATCGCGTCAAAGTAGCCCTCGACGATGACCACCTGATTTTCGCGCGCGATGCCCTCCCGCGCCGACTCCAGCGCGTAGAGCGTGCGTCCCTTCCGGAACAGCGGCGTTTCCGGAGAGTTGAGATACTTGGGCACGCCGTCATCGAGCACCCGCCCGCCGAATCCGATGATGCGCTTCTGGAGGTCGCGGATCGACAGCATGACCCGCCCGCGAAACCGGTCGTAGTATCCGGACGCGTCGCCGGGCTTCTTGCCCGCTTGATCGCGCGCGACGATGAGACCCGCCGCGGCCAGGTCCTCGACGGTCCATCCACTCTTGTCCGTCCTGGCGAGAGCCTTCAGCAGACCGTCCCAGGACTGGGGAGCGTACCCGATGCCGAACCGCTCGATCGTCTCCGCCGTGATCCCGCGGTCGCGCAGGTACGCCCGCGCGGGTTCGGCGGCCGGATCGGTCAGCAATGTGCGGTGGAAGAAGTCGGCGGCCGCGCGGTTCAGCGCGACCAGGCGTTCCGCCTGCTCGGCCCGCTGCTTCGCCGCCGGCGAAGCGGGCTTCTCCTCCACGCGGATCCCCAGCTTCTCGCCGAGCTCGCGCACGACCGTCGGGAAGCCGGCGCCCTCGATCTTCATCAGGAAGGTAAAGACGTTCCCGCCCTCCCCGCAGCCGAAACAGTGAAACATCTGACGCGACGGGCTGACCGTAAAGGACGGGGTCTTCTCGGAATGGAACGGGCAGAGGCCTTTGTAGTGTTGTCCCGCCTTGCTGAGCGAGAGGTGAGCGCCGACGATCTCGACGATATCGGCCCGGTCGCGAATCCGGTTGATGACGTCTTCCGGAATTAATCCTCTATCCACCCTGCCCCCCGTATCCGCTCGAACCTTCGAACCTATAACGTTAACAAAAACATGATGCTCCCGTCAAAAGACCCCAACCCGGCAATTCTGGCTACCCCGGAGGCCAGGCCATGTGGCGGCCGCCCAGCACGTGCAGGTGCAGGTGAAAGACCGTCTGCCCGCCGTCCTGACCCGTGTTGGCCACCACCCGATAGCCCGCTTCGGCGATGCCCTTCTTCCTGGCCACCAGGGTCGTCGCCTCGAGGAGGCGTCCCAGGAGAGCCTGATCGCCTACGTCTGCGTCATTCAAATCGGCGACGTGCCGCTTCGGAATCACCAGCACATGGACCGGCGCCTGCGGATTGACGTCGTCAAAGGCCAGTACCTCGTCATCCTGCATGACGACCTTCGCCGGGATCTGCCCGGAGCCGATCTTGCAGAACAGACAGTCGCTCACGGAGTCCCCCGCGACGCTTTTTCCTTCAAGCCGCTCTGCCCGAACCGCCGGGCCAGCTCCTGGTAGACCTCGGTTGGCGGGACCTCGTGATAGCCGAGCGCGACCAGCAGGTGGAACAGCAGGTCGGCCGACTCGTGCACGATCTCCTCGCGCTTCTGCCCCTTCGAGGCCAGAATCACTTCGCCGGCCTCCTCCGTCACCTTCTTGAGAATCTTGTCCTGCCCCGCCGCCAGCAGCGAGGCCACATAGGATTCAGGGTTGGGCGCGCGCTTGCGCTCCAGGATGGTCTCGTACAGGCGGTCCAGCACACCTCCCTGCGCCCCGGCGGTCTTGGCGCCGCCCTTGCCGGAGGCCACAAGGTCCGAGAGTCGCGTGAAGAAGCAGGCGCGTTCGCCGGTGTGGCACGCGGGTCCGTCCGGCGTGACCGTGATCAGCAGCGTGTCCTGGTCGCAATCCACGAAGACCTCCCGGACCCGCTGGCGGTGGCCGGAGGTCGCGCCCTTCTCCCACAATTCCTTGCGCGAGCGGCTCCAGAAGTGCGCGATGCCGGTCTCCAGAGTCTTCGCCAGGGCCTCGCGGTTCATGTAGGCGACCATCAGCACCGTCCCGTCCCGCCAGTCCTGGAGGATCGCGGGAATCAGCCCCTTCTCGTCGAACTTGAGCGCCGTGATCGCCGCGGTGTCCATTACACGGTCCTCACCGGAATGCCACGGGACCGCAAGTAGTCCTTGGCCTCGCGGATCGTATGCTGGCGGTAGTGGAAGATCGAAGCGGCCAGCACGGCATCCGCCCTGCCCTTCGCAAACCCTTCATAGAGGTGCTCGAGGGTGCCCGCGCCGCCGGACGCGATGACCGGAATCTCGACGGCGTCGGAGATGGCGGCGGTCAGGGCCAGATCGTAGCCTTCCTTCGTCCCGTCCCGATCCATGCTGGTCAGGAGAATCTCGCCCGCGCCGAAGGAGGCCATCTTGCGCGCCCATTCGACCGCGTCCAGTTCGGCGGATTTCCGCCCTCCGTGCGTGAACACGCCCCAACTGTCGCCCGACCGCTTCGCGTCGATGGCGACCACAATACATTGCGTGCCGAAGCGCTCGGCCGCTTCCTTGACGAATTCCGGGCGCTGGACGGCCGCCGTGTTGATGCTCACCTTGTCGGCGCCGGCCCGCAGCAGGTCGCGGATGTCGTCGAGCGTGCGCACGCCCCCGCCGACCGTCAGCGGCATGAAGACCTGCTCGGCCGTGCGGCTGACCACGTCGATGAAAATCTTGCGCTCCTCGTGCGACGCCAGAATGTCGAGGAAGCAGAGCTCGTCGGCGCCCTCCGCGTCATAGGCCCGGGCCGCCTCGACCGGATCGCCCGCGTCCTTGAGGTTCACGAACCCGACGCCCTTGACGACGCGGCCCTCCTTCACGTCCAGGCAGGGAATGATGCGCTTGGCCAGCACGCAATGCCCCTTTCACCCTCTCAATTCGCGGCGGCCATCGCCGACCGCAGATCGAGCAGGCCTTCGTAGAGCGCCTTCCCGAGGATCGCGCCGATCACTTTCGGCCCGAGCATGCACAGGCGCCGGAGGTCCTCCGTCCGCGTGATGCCTCCGGAGGCGATCAGCGGCACCGGACAGGCCTCCGCCATGCGCCGCAGGCCGTCGATGTTCGGCCCTTCCAGCATGCCGTCCCGCGCGATGTCGGTATAGATCACGGCATACACGGGCAAGCCCGCCAGCCGGCCGACGAAGCCGGCGGCGTCGAGATCGGCCACATCGGTCCAGCCCTGCACCGCGACCTTGCCGCCCCTGGCGTCCACGCCGACGATCACGCGGCCGGGAAAGCGGCTGCAGGCCTCCGCCAGAAGGCTCTGGTCACGGACGACCGCGGTGCCGAGGACGACCCGCTCGACTCCCGACGAGAGGTACGACTCGATCGTCCCCAGCGTCCGGATGCCGCCGCCGACCTGCACCGGAATGGTGACGGCCTTCAGGATCGCCTCGATCGCGGCGCAGTTGCGGGGCGAGCCCTCGACGGCCCCGTTCAAGTCCACAACGTGCAGGACCTGCGCGCCTTCGTTCGCCCAGCGGCGGGCGACGTCCGCGGGTTCCTGCGAATACACCGTCTCGTCCTGCATCCGCCCCTGGCGAAGCCGGACACAGCGTCCGTCCTTGAGGTCGATGGCGGGGATCACAATCACGGCGACGGACTCATCTCTCCCTGCATCCGCTGAAGCTGGCGGCCCAAAGGAAATTCCCGCAGCACATGATTGACGGCGGAATTGGCGAGCTGTTCCACCGTCAGGAACCGCACGCCGCGTTCGAGGAAACCGGACAGGTCCTCGGTCAGCGGGCGCTGCCGCTCGTAATATTCCCCGGTCCAGAGGGTCTTGCCGTCCTTCACGCTGACGAGCCTGACCGAAAACCCGACCGCGGCGGCATCCCTGGGCTGCTCCAGGCCGATCGCGCTGCCCTTCCGCTCCCTGTAGACCCTCACGGTCCCCTCCAGCACGGCCCCCACGTCCAACCGCTCGCCAAGGTCCCGGAGCACGCTGCGGCTGGCCACCGACGCCGTGATGGAGGGCATCGCGTCGCGGACCATCTGGGGAGGCACGACGGCAAGCCCTTCGCGGGTGTTCAGTTTGAGATAAAATACGTCGGCCAGTTTGTCGCCGGCGACGGCGGGCGGCGCCGGCGCCGCGTACCCTCTCTCCTGCCCCGGCGTGGGCGGCGAGACCATGAACGGAAGCACGGCGATCCGCACGATGCGGTACTGCTCGATCTGCGGCGCGGTGATCGTCTCCGACGTGGTTGCCCCGCATCCGGTCATCGCGCCCAACAAGACAGCAGCCAGGAACAGCGCGCGCTTCTTCATGAAAGACTCCCGAAGTTGCGTATGATCTTCAACCCTTCGCCCTGGCTCTTCTCCGGATGAAACTGGCAGGCGAAAATGTTGTCGCGCGCGATGCTGGACACGAAGGGCTTGCCGTAGTCGGTCGTCGTGCAGGCCACGGCCCGGTCGTCCGGCACCACGTAATACGAGTGGACGAAATACATGAAGGCGCCGTCGGGCACGCCCTCAAGCACGGGCGACCGTGTTCCGATCGTGATCGCGTTCCATCCCATGTGCGGCACCTTCAGGCGGGCCGGGGAGCCGTTCGACGGGAACCGCACGACTTTCCCTGGAATGACGCCGAGGCCGCGGTGCCGGCCGAATTCCTCGCTTTCGCCGAACAGCAATTGGAACCCCAGGCAGATGCCCAGGAACGGCTTGCCGGTGGCAATCGCCCTCGTGACCGGCTCGACCAACCCGTACCGCTCGAGATTGCGCATGCAGTCGCCGAACGCCCCCACGCCCGGCAGGACTACATGGCTCGCGTCGGCGATCGCCTTCGGATCACGCGTGACCGCCGCCCGGTGCCCGACGGCCTCGAAGGCCTTCTGCACCGATTTGAGGTTCCCCATATCGTAATCCACGATCGCGATCACAGGCTGCCTTTCGTCGACAACACGCCCTTGACCCTGGCATCGACCGCCACCGCCTGATCCAGCGCCTTCGCCAGGGCCTTGAAGATGCTCTCCATGATGTGGTGCGGGTTCCGCCCGTACGGCACATTGATATGCAGATTCATGGCCGCGTGCGTCGTCAGGGCCTGAAAGAAGTCCTCGAAGAGATACAGGTCGAAGCCCTTGATGCGCCGGTGCGGCAGCGTGACATTATAGACCAGATAGGGCCGCCCGCTCAGATCCACCGTCACCTGCGCCAGCGTCTCGTCGAGCGGGACCCACGCCGTCCCGAAACGGCAGATCCCTGCCTTCTTGCCGAGCGCCTTCTTCAGCGCCTCGCCGAGCACGATGCCGATGTCCTCCACCGTGTGGTGGTCGTCGATGTGCGTGTCCCCTGTGGCCTTGATCGTGAGATCGAAGAAGCCGTGCTTGGCCAGCAGGTCCAGCATGTGGTCCAGGAAGGGAATGGGCGTGCTGATCCGGCGCTTGCCGGTCCCGTCCAGGCCCAGTCCGATCGTGATCCGGCTCTCGGTGGTATTCCGCTCGATCGTGGCCCGCCGCGCGGCCTTCATCGCAGTCGGACTTCCACGGAATGGGCGTGCGCTTCCAATCCCTCCATGTGGGCCATGCGGACAATGTGGTCCCTAGCCTTGGAGAGATCCTCCTTGGTGTACGAGACAATGTTGGATCTCCGCACGTAAGCCTCCAGGGAAAGAGCCGAGTGAAAGCGCGCCGAGCCCCCGGTCGGGAGAATGTGGTTCGGCCCGGCCACGTAATCGGCGACGGCCGGCGCCGTGTGCCGCCCGACGAACAGCGCCCCCGCATGGCGAACCTTCTCAATGTACGCGAAAGGATTGTCCACCGAGAGCGACAGGTGCTCCGGGGCGATCTCGTTCGCCAGGGCGATCGCCTCGTCCATCGTGGGCACGACGAAGGCCATCGCGTGCTGGTCGATGGCGCGCGCGACGATTTTCCGGCGCGCCAGGGACTTGAGCTGCTCCTTGACCTGCCCGGCGACTTCCTTCGCCAGCGACGCGGAGGTGGTCACAAGCCAGACGGCGGCCTGCTCGTCATGCTCCGCTTCGCAGAGGAGGTCCGCCGCCACGTGCGCGGGATTGGCCCCCTCGTCGGCGATGACCAGCAGTTCGCTGGGTCCGGCGATCATGTCGATGTCCACGGTGCCGTATACCAGCCGCTTGGCGGTCGCCACAAAGATATTGCCCGGCCCGATGATCTTGTCCACGCGGGGAATCGTCCTGGTGCCGTACGCCATCGCCGCGATGGCCTGCACACCCCCGATGCGATAGATCTCGTCCACGCCGGCGATGTCCGCCGCCACCAGCAGGTACGGGCTCAGTTCCCCCCTGGGCGCCGGCACACACATGACGATCCGCTTCACGCCGGCCACCTTGGCCGGGATCGCGCTCATCAGCACCGAGGACGGGTACCGGGCCTTCCCGCCGGGCACGTAGAGCCCGACGACGCCCAGGGGGAGGATCGACTGCCCGAGGGTGATGGTCCCGTCCTGCCACATCCAGGTCTGCGTGCGCGGCTTCTCCTTTTCGTGAAAGACGGTGATGCGGTGGGCCGCGTACCGCAGCGTATCCCCTTCCTCCTTGCGGATCTTGTAGTAGGCCTCCTTGATCTGATCCGGGCTCACCCGGAACTGGTCCGGTTTCAAGGACACCTTGTCGAACTTGCGGGTATAGCGGCTGACCGCGCTGTCGCCCCCCTGCTCCACGGCCTTGAGAATCGTCTTCACCGCGGCTTCGACCTTGCCGCCGCCCAGGTTCGAACGCGTGCTGATTTTTTTTACCGCCGCCTTGTAGGCACGATCGGATGTCGTCAAGACCTTCATGCGCGTCCCCCTTGCAGCTCCGCCCGCAGCGCCTCGATCAAGCCGTTCACTCGCCTGTGCTTCAACCTGAGGCTGGCCCGGTTCACGATGAGGCGGGCGGTCGATTCCATGATCACATCCGTCATAACGAGGTTGTGGGCGCGCAGGGTTTTCCCGGAAGAGACCAGGTCCACGATACGGTCCGCCAAACCCACCAGCGGCGCAAGTTCGACCGACCCGTACAGTTTGATGATCTCGATGGGGATGCCCTGTTGCGTGAAGTAGCGTTCCGTCAGGTTCGGGTATTTGGTCGCCACGCGCAGTCTGGTCCCGTGCCGCCCGTTTCGCTTGACGGCCGATTCAGGCGCCGCGACGGCGAGACGGCAGGCCCCGAATTTCAGATCGAGCGGCTCGTAGACGTCGGTCGCCTGCTCCATCAGCACGTCCGCGCCGACGATCCCTGCGTCCACAGCCCCGTACTCGACGTAGGTCGGCACGTCGCTGGGCCTGATGATCATGAGCGTGGTCCCGCTGGCCGGGTGCTCGAAGATCAGCCGCCGGCTGTCGGGGGAGACGTCCTTCGGCGCAAGCCCCACGCGCTTGAACAGAGCGAGCGCGGGTTCCAGCAGCTTGCCTTTCGAGAGGGCGATCGCGAGGGTGTCCGTCATACCCGCTCCGCCTCCCGGCGGACCTGCGCCCCCAACCCGGTCAGCTTGGCGTCAAGGCGCTCGTAGCCTCGATCCAGGTGATAGACGCGGGACACGCGGGTTTCGCCTCCGGCGGCCAGCCCGGCCAGGATGAGACAGGCACTGGCCCTGAGATCAGATGCCATGACCGGCGCCCCGCCCAGGCGCTCGACGCCGGTCACAACGGCATGATGTCCTTCGATCTTGATGTCCGCGCCCATGCGCTGAAGCTCCAGGGCGTGGATGAAGCGGCTTTCGAAAACGGTCTCAGTGATCACACTGCTCCCGCGGGCGATCGCCATGAGGGCCATCATCTGGGCCTGCATGTCGGTGGGGAAGCCGGGATACGGCAGGGTCTTCACATCGACGGCCCGGAGCTTCCCGCCGGCCCGCACCTGGATCGCTTCCTTTTCCACCTTCAGCTCCGCGCCCGCCTCCCTGAGCTTGGCAAGCAGGGCCTCGCAGTGATCAGGACGGCAACGAGCGACGCGGACTTCGCCGCCCGTGATGGCGCCGGCAACCAGATACGTGCCCGCCTCGATGCGATCAGGGACGACCTCATGATCCGCCCCGCGCAGCTCCGGCACGCCTTCGATCGTGATGACGTCGGTGCCGGCCCCTTGAATCCGGGCCCCGCGTTTGCTCAGAAAATTCGCCAGGTCGGAGATCTCCGGCTCGCGGGCGGCGTTCTCGAGGACCGTGGTCCCCTCCGCCAGGCAGGCGGCCATCATGATGTTCTCCGTGCCGGTGACGGTCTGCAGATCGAAGTAAATCCTCGCGCCCTTCAGCCGGCCGCGAACCCGGGCATGCACGTTCCCATGCTCGATCCTGATCTCGGCTCCCATTTTTTCGAGCGCGGCCAGGTGCAGGTTGATGGGCCGCGCCCCGATGGCGCACCCGCCGGGAAGCGCGACGACCGCCTCTCCCCATCGCGCGACGAGCGGGCCCAGCACCATAACCGAGGCCCGCATCGTCTTGACCAGATCGTAGGGCGCCTCACAGGAGGTGATGGCTTCCAGGGACACCGTGTAGCGGTCCTGCACCGTTTCCACGCGGGCGCCAAGGTGAGCCAGCACCTTCGACATGGTGACCACATCCCGCACGGCGGGCATGTTGGTCAGGGTGCAGGTTCCCTTGCCCAGGAGCGTCGCCGCGAGGATCGGCAGGGCCGCGTTCTTGGCCCCGCTGATGCGGACTTCGCCCGCCAGGCGATGGCCTCCCTGAATGACCATGCACTCCATCACGATCCTCTTTGACCCGCGCGCCGGGCGATGAGCACCCGTTCGATCCCGGCCGCGTCCTTGCGGCACTCAACCAAGCCGAATGCGCCGCGCTGCCGCGCCAACTGCGTCACGGCTTCGGCCCGGCCCCATCCCAGTTCCATGATCAGGCGCCCGCCCGGCTTTAACAGCGGCGGCGCGTCCCGAATGATCCGGTGATAAAAAGCCAGTCCGGCCGGCCCGGCGGCCAGCGCCATGCGCGGCTCATAGCGGGCCACTTCCGGCTGAAGCTCTTCCAATTCTCGTTCCGGGATATAGGGCGGATTGGAGACGATGACGTCAAAAGCCCCCGCGGCCTCGACGCAAAACGCCTCCAGCAAATCAGCCTGGATGAACCGGATACGATCGCGCATTCCGTGCCGGGTTGCATTGGATCGGGCCACCGCGAGGGCGCCACCCGAGAGATCAAGCGCGTACACCGTCGCGCCGGGACATTCACAGGCAATCGCCGCGGCGATGCAGCCCGATCCGGTCCCCACATCGGCGATGGCCGGCCCCTTCACGCCTGCAACGGCTCGAAGCGTCTCCTCAACAAGAAGCTCCGTCTCCAGCCTGGGAATCAGCACATCCGGTGTCACGGCCATCTCCAGCCCGCGAAACTCCTGTGTGCCGAGAATGTACTGGAGCGGCGCGCGCGCGGCGCGACGCCTGAGGAGAGACCAGGCCTGTTCAGCCTGAAGCACGGAGACCGGCCGCTCTCCTTCCAGGATCAGCACGTGCGCCGGCACGCCCAAGGCGGACGCCAGCAGCCAGTCGGTTTCCCTGACCGCATTGACGATACCCGCGTCCCTCAGGAAATCCCACGCCTGCTGGCGCAGTTCGCCGATGGTCACGGTCTCCGCGACAGCGCCCGCACTCATTTCTCCTCGGCCTCCACAACCTGGTCCGCGGCGATCAGCGCCTCGATGATCTCGTCCAGATCGCCCTCAAGAACCTGATCCATGCGGTGCAGCGTCAGCCCGATGCGGTGGTCGCTCACCCGGTTCTGGGGAAAATTGTAGGTCCGGATTTTCTCGCTCCGGTCGCCCGAACCGACCTGTGACTTCCGCTGCTGGGCGATCTCGTTTTCCTGCTTCTCCCGCTCGGCCTCCATGATGCGGGCCCGGAGGTTGCGCATGGCCTTGTTGCGGTTCTTGAGCTGCGACCGCTCATCCTGGCACGTCACGACGACCCCCGTCGGGATGTGCGTGATCCGCACGGCCGAATAGGTCGTGTTCACGCTCTGCCCGCCGGCGCCAGACGAGCAGAACGTGTCGATCTTCAGATCGTTGGAATTGATCTGCACGTCCACTTCCTCGACTTCCGGCATCACCGCCACCGTGACGGTGGACGTGTGGATGCGCCCGCTGGCTTCCGTCGCCGGCACGCGCTGGACCCGGTGCACGCCGCTCTCGTGCTTGAACCGGCTGTAGGCGCCCTTGCCCTCGATCAGCAGCACGGCCTCCTTCACGCCGCCGATCTCGGTGACGTTCGAATCCATCACCTCGACCCGCCAGCGGCGCCGCTCGGCGTACCGGCTGTACATCCGGACGAGCTCGGCGGCGAAGAGCGCCGCTTCGTCGCCCCCGGTGCCGGCGCGCACCTCCACGAACGTGTTCTTGTCGTCGCGGGGGTCCTTCGGAATCAGCAGCTCACGGGCGCGCGCATCCAGTGCAGCCCGCCCGGTCTCCAGCTCCTTCAGCTCCTCGCGGGCCAGGTCCTTCACGCCGGACTCGACGCGGGAATCGCCCAGCATCTCCTCGGCCTCGACGAGATGCTTGAGCAGGGCGCAATACTCGCGATAGAGGTCGGCCTGCGCGGCCAGATCTGCGCGTTCCTTGTTCAGCTTTTGGATCTGGGACGGCGGCGGCAGGACGGCGGCACCCGACAGCGTGCGATCGATTTCATCCACCCGCTGCGCAGCCGCCTCGAGCTTGGCCAGAATGGGTGATTCTTTCACGGCAGGCATGACTGCGCCCCTCTCAAAAAACAACAACACCTGCCCCGCAACAGGAGGCAGGCGTTGCAGGGAATGCCATTTGTAGGACCGCCGCCGTCAGGTGGTCTTCTTCTTCGCCAATCTTTTCTTGAAACGCTCCACACGTCCTTCGGAGTCCACGATCTTCTGCGTCCCGGTAAAAAAGGGATGGCAGTTGGAACAGCTGTCCACCTTGATGTCGCCCACCGTCGAGCGGGTCTTCAGCTTGTACCCGCAGGCGCAACTGATCGTCGCTTCACTGTACTCCGGATGTATCCCCGCTTTCATGACACGCGTGCTCCTCTGCTATTAACGGTTCATCGAGTCCAAAAAATCTTTGTTCGTCTTGGTGCCGCCGATCTTGTCCTGCAGGAATTCCATGGCCTCCACCGTGCCCAGCGGGCTGAGAACCTTGCGGAGCACCCACATCTTGTTGAGCCGCTCGCGATCCACCAGCAGCTCTTCCTTGCGCGTGCCCGAGGCGCCGATTTCAATCGCCGGGAAGACCCGCTTGTCGGCCAGGCGGCGGTCCAGATGGACTTCCATGTTGCCGGTCCCCTTGAATTCTTCGAAGATCACGTCGTCCATACGACTGCCGGTATCGACCAGGGCCGTGGCCATGATCGTCAGGCTCCCGCCGTCCTCGATGTTGCGCGCCGCGCCGAAGAACCGCTTCGGGCGCTGCAGGGCGTTGGAGTCCAGACCGCCGGACAGGACCTTGCCGCTGGGCGGCGCGATCGTGTTGTAGGCGCGGGCCAGGCGGGTGATGCTGTCGAGCAGGATCACCACATCGCGCTTGTGCTCTACCAACCGCTTGGCCTTCTCGATGACCATCTCGGCCACCTGGGCGTGGCGCTGGGCCGGCTCGTCGAAGGTCGAGCTGATGACCTCGGCCTTCACCTGCCGCTGCCAGTCGGTGACTTCCTCGGGTCGCTCGTCGATCAGCAGGACGATCAGGACGATCTCCGGGTGGTTCTTGATGATCGCCCGCGCGATCGCCTGCAGCATCATGGTCTTGCCGGTCCGGGGGGCCGCCACAATCAGCCCGCGCTGGCCCTTGCCGATCGGGGTGATGAGATCCATGACACGGGTGCAGTACTCGCCCTGATCATGCTCCAGGTTGATCCGCTCCTCCGGGTAGAGCGGGGTCAGGTTATCGAAAAGAATCTTGTCCCGCGCGATTTCGGGATCCTCCAAATTGATCTTCTCGACCTTCAGGAGGGCAAAGTAGCGTTCGCTCTCCTTCGGGGGGCGGATCTGGCCGGACACAGTGTCGCCGGTCCGGAGGTTGAAACGCCGGATCTGGGACGGTGAGATATAGATGTCGTCAGGTCCGGGGAGGTAATTGGAATCGGGAGCGCGGAGGAACCCGAAGCCGTCGGGGAGCGTCTCCAGCACCCCTTCCCCGTAAATGACCCCGTTCTTTTCAGTCTGGGCTTGGAGAATGGCGAAGATCAGCTCCTGCTTGCGCAGATTCGCGGCTCCGTCGATCTTCAGGTCCCTGGCAACCTCGTTCAGTTCGGTGATGTTGCGCTGTTTAAGCTTGGTCAGATACATGACCGCCTCTTTTGCTGGCGCCCCTTGGGACATATCACTCCCTTACCTCCTTATGAACAAGTTTTTGAAAGGACTGGCTCGGAATCAAAACCATCTAACGGGTAAACCGCCTAGGTTTCATGAAGAACTGACCTGGGGAAAAATCACAGAGGTGGTCGGCCTTGAACAGCCCGATCTGAGACTCAGCATAGCCATCGACAAACCCTTTGTCAACCCTAATGTGACGGGCCTCCCTGAAGCTCTGCTGGCGCCGCCCGTCCGGTTTGACGAGCATCGCCCCCCCTTGTTATCATGAAACCGCTTATGGACGAACGGACTTTCACCCTGACCGAAGCCAAGCAACTGCTCCCCCAGCTTGAGGAGCAGCTGCTGGCCGTCAAGAAGGAGAAGGACGTCCTTGTCCACTCCCATGGGGAGATCAAGAAGGCCAGCGCGAACGCCCAATCCAATGGGGGCAGCTTCGCCGGCCCCCGCTACATCCGGGCCCTCGAGCGGATCAGCGACAGCGTCGAGGCCATCCAGGAGATGGGGGTCCTGGTCAAGGACCTCGACATCGGCCTCTGCGATTTTCCCTGTCAGACGAACGGCCGCGTCGTCCACCTCTGCTGGAAGCTGGGCGAGCCCGAAATCCGGTTCTGGCATGAGGTCGAAGACGGCTATACGGGCCGCCAACCCCTCGAAACCCTGACCGAGAGCGAAGGGTGATCTTCGTCATCATCGGGTACGACGGGCCGGACGGTCAGGCCAAGCGCAAGCAGCACCGCCAGGCTCACCTCGACCGGCTGGATCCGCTCAACAAGGCCGACAAAGTGCTTCTGGCTGGGCCGCTCACCGACGGGGCGGGCAGCCTCATCGTCATTGAGGCCGGCTCTCTGGAAGAAGCCAAGGCATTCGCCGCGGGCGATCCCTACATCACCCAAGGAGTCTTCGCCCGCTACGAAGTCCACCCCTTTATGCAGGTGTATCCGACACCCGCGCCCGCAGACTGATCCTCATTCTGCCTCGATCAACTCCTTCTTCGCCAAGACCTCCGGGGACTTGAGCGGTTCGCGGAAGGTCATCTTCGAGTAGCAGGCGTAGGTCACATAACAGTCCTGCAGGCAGTATTCCGCTATTTCCTTGCCCCGGCCGGCCTGCCACATCGCGGCAACCTGCTTGCCGGATCCGGACTTGGTCTCAACGCCCAGGGCGCGGGCCAGCACGTCCAGCTTGACCCAGCCGCGACTGTCCCAGTTACTCCAGACTGCGAGAGTGTCGTAGACAGGCTCGGTCCGAAATTTCGCCAGGCTGATCTCGACCGGCGGCCTGACTTGATGAATAATCGACCGCTTCTTGATAAAGGGCAGGTCGAAACCGAGGCCGTTGTGGGTGATGTACAGACCCGGCCTGGCTTTCCCCATCCACGCCCAGAACTGTCGCAGCAACTCCTTCTCCTGGCCGCCGTACCAGGCCAGGGCCCCCTGCGGCTCCATTGAATCCGAGAAGGCGATCATGCCGATGCACACGATCCGGCTGAAGGTCCCGTCGAAGGAGGATTTGTCGTAGTCCTTGTCCTGCTGGGCCGCGTCTCCTGCCGACAGAAGATCCTCGCCCTCCGCCAGATCGACGCCGGCCAGCCTGGCCCACTCCTCCTTCGGCGCCTGCACCGTCTCAATGTCCAGCACCACTTTCATGGATTCTTCAACCTTTCCCCGCGCAGCGCTTCCACCAGCGGCTGGTCGGCGGGCGGCAAGGGAAACTGGTCCAATTCTTCCGGCGCGACCCATCGCAGGTCCTCGCACCCCAGAGGGCGAGGGAGCCCGCTCGACATCGCGCACCTGAAGAAATGCAGTTCCACGGATTTCTCCGGATAATCATGGCGGATGACCCGGAACAGCACCGGTTGCGCGATTTCGATGCCGAGTTCCTCGCGCAGCTCCCGGCGCAGGCAGTCTTCCAGCGATTCGCCCGGCTCCCGCTTCCCTCCCGGGAACTCCCAGAGGCCTCCCAGGTGAACGCCGGCTTTTCTCTGCGTGATCAAATACCGGCCCTCGCGGACGATCAGCGCCGCCGCGACCTGGATGGGCGCTGCGCCGGTCACCGCCGGTCCGGCTGAAACGGATAGGTCTTGCAGAAATCCCTCATCGGGCAGAGCAGGCAATAGGGATCACGGGCCGTGCATATCATGGCCCCGAAATCCATCAGCGCCTGGTTGAAATCATAGCCCTTGCCCCTCGGAATCATCGCCTCCGACAGGGCCCACAAAGCGGTCTTCCGCCTTTTCGCATCGCCCTTGCCCGCAAAGACCCGGTGCAGGACCCGCATCACATTGGTATCCAGAATGGGCGCATCCTCCCTGAAGGCGAAGGCCCGGATCGCGCCGGCCGTGTAGCGTCCGATGCCCTTGAAGGCCAGCAGGCGCTCGGGCTCCTTCGGCAGTGTCCCACCGTAACGGGCAACCGACTCCCGTGCAATGGAATGGAGACGGACCGGGCGAATGTTATAGCCGAGCGGGTACCAGGCCTTCTTCACTTCGGCAAGGGGAGCCTCGGCCAGTTCCTCCATCGTGGGATATTGGACGAGCCACTCCCGGTACTTGGGAATGACCCGGTCCACCTGCGTCTGTTGGAGCATGATTTCCGAAACCAGGATCTCGTACGGCTCGGCAGTCTTACGCCAGGGAAGGTCACGGCCATGGTGCGCATACCACTTGAGAAGGCGCTCCCGGAACTTGCGCTTGGCGCCCGGCGCAACGGAAATCGAAAACGCAGCCCGGCGGCGCCGGGAAGATGGCTGCTTGGTGTCTTCCTTCAAGCCCGGGCGATTTCAGCGGCGGAGATCAGTTCCTTGGGCAGGAGGAATTCAACATCCTCTTCGACCACCGTCACCTCCTCGACCACCTCGCCACCGTGCGCCTTGAGGTAGTCAACGACTTCGGTGACCAGCACCTCCGGGGCCGACGCCCCGGCCGAGATCCCGACCGCCTTGATGCCTTGCAGCCAGACGGAATTGATGTCGGCGGTCGAGTCGATGAGGTAGGAGGGAACCCCGCAATGCTCGCCGAGTTCCCGCAACCGGTTCGAGTTGGAGCTGTTCGGGGACCCGATGACCAGGATCACGTCCACCATTTCAGTGAGCTTCTTCACCGCATTCTGCCGGTTCTGGGTGGCGTAGCAGATGTCCTCCTGGTGGGGGCCCTTGATCTTCGGGAATCGCTGGTGCAGCGCGCCCACGATATCCCGGCATTCATCCACGCTCAGCGTGGTTTGCGTCACATAGGACAAGCTGTCCGGGCAGTCCACCTGCAGTCTCTGCACGTCCTGCACGGAGCTGACGAGGTGAAACTTATCCGGAATCTGGCCCAGCGTCCCGATCACTTCCGGATGGCCCGCATGCCCGATCAGGATCAACTCGTAGCCCTGCGTGTACTCGCGGTTGACCTCGTTATGAACCTTGATGACGAGAGGGCACGTCGCGTCGATGATCTTCAGGCCGCGGCGCTTGGCCTCTTCCCAGACCGACTTGGCGACCCCATGCGCGCTGAAGATCACGGTCTGGCCGTCCGGCACCTCGGTGAGTTCCTCCACGAACACCGCCCCTTTCAGCTTGAGCGAGTTGACGACGTGGCGGCTGTGCACGATCTCGTGACGGACATAGATGGGCGCGCCATAGGCCTTGAGCGACAGCTCCACAATATCAATGGCGCGGTCCACACCGGCGCAAAAGCCTCTGGGATTGGCGAGATAGATCTTCATGGGGTTATATCCACCTTGGACTTGGTTGGCTGCCTGGACCCGTACTGTGCCTCAGAAGGCGGATCAATCGCAACTTTTTTCATGACATGTTCAAAAGAATTGGTGCGCCCGGCTGGAATCGAACCAGCGACCACCAGCTTAGAAGGCACGTAAGGGTTAATTCTATGGGCGCAGCCAGAACACAGCGTACCACGCTACGCACAGGCCCAGCAAGGGAATTGGTGATTCTGGAGGCTGGTGGGCTACGCTGTGATAAAGTGGCAACCGTGACCTTTTTCGGAACGGAACCGTGACTGAAACCGGATGGACGGAGAGCAGAGGGGTACCCTCCCCCCACGGCCCCCGCCCACCCAGAAGATACCGGCTCCGACATCCGCGCACAATTTGGGCAGTTCGGGAATGTAGAGGGGTAGGGGAGAGTCTTATCTTAAGAGGGGGAAGGGTCTTGCTCAAGGGGTGTATTTATGGCGCAATGGCCTGGAACATGGAGAAAGGGTACCTGGAGTCTGCCTTGCCCACGGTTGGAAAATATCCTCGTTCTGTTCAGGACAAGCAGAAATTGGCATTCTTGGGGTCTCGGCGATAAGCTACAATGGGGGGCAACGGCCAGTCTGATCAAATGGCCGGCGGGCGTTCCTGGCGCTCGCGCCTCCCTTTCTCGTCACATACCAGGACCCTAACCAGGAGGGGACCATGCCTGCACCCAAGGTGCAACGCTATCAGCCCTCTGAACAAGAAATCCAATTTCTCCTAGAACCTTCCGGCAGTTCTCCCCATTCACTTCCCAGAGGGCCTGACCTGCTCCGACCGATTATTACTGGACTCCTGAAACGGCTTCGACGACATAACGAAAGGGAAGCCCGTTTTGTGGAATGTGTGGTCCAATATCTGGCTCGAATCGAGCCAGTGGTGACACGCTATCCACCGGGGTTAGCCCAGGCCCTCACAACCTTCCCGTTTCAGGAGCGGTTAGAATCAATGGCACCTCGAGGGAGCCGTCACTGGCTGCCTGGCCTACGCATCCAACGGGCTGTGCTCCAATACTACCTCACCCATGCCGATCCCCCTTATCCACACAAAGGGCCAAACGGGGATTCGAGGCGATCGTGGTTCAGCGATCATCGCTCCAAGATCGAGCACTCGCTGGCTAGGATTCCTTGTATGTGCCCCCAAGATCGGCCCTTGGTTAAGGTCCAAGATGAGGTGGATCATGACACCTCAAAGACCAGGCTGATCGAACTCGTGCTCGCCCACCTGCACGGGACCACGCCCACGAACATCCACAAGCTCTTGAACCCTTCAGCGCTCAAGTAGGGGTTCCCAAATCCCTGGTCACAGTCCTCGCTAGGCCATTTTAGGGACTGTATTTCGCTAAAACAGTTCCTATGCACCGGGCCGACCTTATGGCATAAGGCTGAGCATATGGACGCTGCATTGTACGGCGTGATGAACAAGGGGGAACATCTATGAGCGAACAGTGTCTCGTGAACGTCGCTGTAGCGGCCCGGCAATTGGGACTTGCGAAATCGAGTCTCTATCGGATGGCAGCGCGTGGGCTTGTCCCTTCCTATGCGGCAGGCCCCAAACTCAGCGGGCGGCGATTCGATGTCGAGGAAGTCCGAGAGGCGCTGCGCATTACGGCCACTGTGGGCGCAGCACAGAAAAAGAAGTCTGCATGACTCTTGAGGACCTTGTAGCCCGGCTTGAAGGCGTCCGCCGATCCGGGCGTGGCTGGATGGCGCGTTGCCCTGCGCATGACGATCACACCCCATCACTGTCGGTCTCGGAAGGCGACCGTGGTTTGCTGCTGCGGTGCTGGGTGGGTTGCGAGCTGTCGGCGATCTGCGCGGCTATCGGGATCACCACGCGGCAGTTGTTTTTCGATGACAACGGCCCGTTGGATCGGGTGGCCATCCGGCGTCACCAAGCACGGCGGCAAGCGGAGCGATCCAGGCAGCGGGCACGGGGCAAGCGAGTTGATGCCTTGCGAGAAGCGGGCGCCGTGATCCGTGCGGCTACTGGTGTTGACATCTCGGAATGGCCTGACGAGCAACTTGATGCCGCGTTGACCCTTGTTTGTGATGCCCGCGACCTACTCCTACGAGAGGAAACCGATGCAACTCAATATGAACCCGTCTCAGCCTGACCCGGCGCTAACGGCAATCCTAAAGCATGGGGCGGCGATGGGCGCGGCGAATAAGGACTTTGCCTCCCTCGGTGCTCTGGCGCGTGAAATCGAAAAGATTGACCAAGGAGAAAAGATGGTTCCCCACCCTACCCCGCTGGACATTTCCAAGGCCGTCATCGAATTTCCAGCCTTGCTGTCCCTCACGATCCCGGAACGCAAGTGCCACGTGCCCTGGCTCGCGGAAGGCGGAATCGTGATGGCCTATGGACCGCGAGGCGTTGGGAAAACATTTTTCACGCTCGGTCTGGCAACTGCCTTGACCGCAGGCGTGGATTTTCTCCAATGGTCGGTGACCGCTCCCGTCGGGGTGCTGTACGTGGACGGGGAAATGCCCCTGCATGAACTCCGCACACGGGCCGCGGCGTTGACGAGACACCCCCCGAAAGCCCCGTTCCATTTCCTCTCCGGGGAGAAGGTGTATTACGAACTCCAACGAGATTTGGTCTTGACGGGTGAACCCATGCGCGATGCGGTTATGGCGTTTCTCACGGCCCATCCTGATATTCGCGTGGTGATCCTAGACAACATTTCCTGCCTGTTCCCCGGCATCAACGAGGACAAGAAACAAGACTGGGAACCGATCAATGCGTGGCTCATTCGGCTTCGGCATCGCGGGTTGGCGTCCGTGCTCGTTCACCATGCCGGAAAAGGCGGCCAGCAACGGGGAACCTCAGGGCGGGAGGATGCCCTGGATACGGTGATCCAGCTTGACCAGCCTCCGGGCTATGATCCTAGGGAAGGCTGTCATTTCGAGGTTCGGTTCACGAAATCCCGCTCTGTCAAAGGTAAAGACGTGGCCCCGCTGGACGTGAAACTAGGGGAAACTGACGGGGCGCTTCAATGGACCTTCAAGACCTTGGAGGAATCCACTCTTGATCAGGTCAAGGAACTTCTCGCGGACGGTGTGACATCCGTGACGGACATCGCGGAGGAGTTGGACATTTCGAAAGGCTACGCCTCGAAGTTGAAGCGGAAGGCCGAGACCAAAACGGGAACCGAATGATTGGAAAGTTTCCTGGCGGTTTCCTTGGCGGTTTCCTGAGCACTGGGATAGTTTCCTGTCTCCTCGGCCCGAAATCGCCCCCGGAATTTAGGAAACTTTTTGGAAAACCCCCTGATTCTATTACGCGTCAACGGTTTCCTGCGGGGATGACACGGTTTCCATCGGAGGAAACCAAAAGTTTCCTGGCGGTTTCCTCGAAAGTTTCCAGTTGGCGGGTGAGCGATGTCGGTAGCCAGCGTGTCCCGATGTCCGTCCTGTAAGGCGGTGGTCAACGTTCAGTGGCGGTCCTGCTTTGTCTGCCAGAAGGTCCTTGTCCATGAAGCCGGTCCCATCCTGGCGGTCAAGATCGTCAATTCCTTTATCGGGGATTACTGGCTGATCTTGAATGACATGGAGCCCTTTGACCCCGGCGACGGCCTCCCGGTCTATCGGCCATCGGAAATCCGCGCCCTAGCCGGGAAGGGATATGGACCGGTGGAAATTGCTGCCGTCCATCGCGTCAAGACGGTGTTTGACGGGACCATCCGCCGGTGAGGGTCAGGACCTCGAATCCGAAGGTGGCATCGGTCTCCGATGCAGAATCAGGTATGACGTTCTATTGATGGATTTCTGGATTCGACAGGTCGGGGTGGGCGCGGCCATCGCGGTGACTGGGGGCTCCAAATTACCCTCAGTTAGCAGCCTCCCGACTGGTACGGTGGCCTTTCGGTCCTGAATAGACCCATTCGCGAAGAACCCCCTGCGTGTCAAATGTGAAGGTCCCCCGTTCTTCCCACGATTGGATTGGAGCCTGCGTGTAGCCATAGCGATATGTAGTACTACCGCCCCCTCCAACGACTCCCGTCCTGACCCAGTCACATACTTCGCCACCTGTGCGCAAGGGCGAACAGTTCGAGGGCACTCCGATTTTCCGCATGATTTCATCTTTCTGGTGACCTAATGCGTTATTGAGGGGCGCATCAATAGGATTCCAGTAGGCCCGGATGCGTTCTTGCTCTGCACGCTGATACCCTTCGAGGAATGCTTGGCAGCCCGTGAGGAGGAAAAGACAGGCCAATAACCCCGCGCAAGTTTTCATGACCGCCTCCCAGTTGCTTCCCATTCAGACACTTTTTGATCGTTACGACTCATAAGGTCTCTGACGCAATGAGACGACCCATCCGTCAATGAGAGTTGGGCTCGTCACCCACCGGCGCGGTGATCGGCGGCAACGCGGGTGGCGGGATCGGCGAGAGCCCACGCCGTGCGGTTCGTGCGTCCGCCTCTAATTGTTTCAGGCTCTCATCTGTGGAATATTTCCGATACCACCACGCAAGGCCAGCGGCTACCAGTTCCCGGTTGAGAACGCGACCACCCGGCAGGATCACATCGGCCACGGTGCGCCCGTATCTGTCAGTGTCCGTGACGTGGAGAGTAACGGTCTTCCCAAACACCATCTCGGACGTGAACTGCTTCGCCTTCGCGCCAAAGGCCTGGCCCTTCTCTGGACAATCAACCCCGTATAGACGGATCTTTTCAGCCTTGCCGTCGTGAAGGACCTTGATCGTGTCGCCATCGGAGACGCCAACCACGCGACCGGAGAAGTCGGCGAAGGCAGGAGCGTTGACTCCGACAGCGAAGGGTACGAGAGCTGCGGCCAAGGGGAACGTATAAGCGCCATGCGTTGCTGGACCACTAACCGCTCTACTGGCAGAGCGTTTGATACCCGCACCGCCCCGCGTTGTTACAGGTATAGACCTGACGGCATTGCGTCGTGCCGATGGGCGGCAGCACCGGCGCGGTGATCGGCGGCAACGCGGGTGGCGGGATCGGCGAGAGCCCCAGTGGCTTCAGCGGCGGCAGATCAAGGCTGTTGTCACAGACGGGCACCTGGCGGCAGGGATAACCCTGTGAGCAATCCCATTCCCACACACAAGCTGCTGCGACGAGGCTCGGAATCAGGAGCAGAATGAGGATAAGGATGAGGCGTGTCATGGTGTGCCTCCTTTTCGGGCTTTGCGCCCCAGAAGTGAAGAGTTTTTCATTCTAGGGAGGTCTGTAAGGAAAGTCCAGTCAGTGACCTTGTTTCAGCCTGAGCAGCAACCGATAGACCCCCTCCTCGTTGCCTTTCTGTATGGCGAGAGAAGGCCAGTCGCCGCCGAGGGCGTGGTGGGTCCACAAGCAACGGCGGGTAATCCTACTCGCCTTACGAGTCTGGCACGTCATACTTGACATAGCTGTTCCACGCCACTACACTACACCCTGAGCGGTAAGCCCGTTGTCGGTTCCTCTGGTGTTCCCATCCATCGGATGGCTAAGCCAAAGGGTCCCAAGCCGACACGGCCCGCTCATTTTTATTTCAAGTACACGTCATCGTACTGAACCTTCGCGGCAAAGATGTCCCGCCACTGTCGGTCTTTCCGCTCATAGCGCCGAAAGATTCCCCACGAAAACAGGTCCACGGCCTGGAGTCCCAGATTCTCTGTCGATTTGTGGTGAAAGATATCGAGCGGCACCTTGGGATCGAGGCGGCCTTCTAACTGACGCACAATATAGGAGTTGAACTCTTTGATCTCTCTCTGACTTTTACACCGATCCATGATTAGATAAAGGCGGGTGGTGGCTTGCTCCAAGGGCAGCCGATCCATCACTTTCCTGGCAATGAAGTTATAGACCCGGTCCTTCTTCCGCGCCAACTCCTCATACACCCGCTTTTTGTTCAACGTCAGCGCATAGAGGTCAAAGGGAAGCGGTTCCACCAACTGGTAAAAGTATCGCTTGATGTTCAAGGTGGTGTGGCTCCCTTTCAGCTCGACGCCTCCACGAGCAGGGAGTTTGCGCCGGATCGTCTTCTTGACCGCTTTCAGTAAGGCCCGGTTCTGGTCAGCCCCTTTCACAATCAAAACGGTGACCGTGAAGAACTTGGAGGGTTTTTTTCCAAAGAAGTCAAACCCAAGATCGCCGCTCTCATCGAGGTAGAGATACCACAACGCCCAGCCTACCCCTTCCCCTTCGGCAGGATGCCCTTCCGCTCTAACTCCTCAATTCTAGCCCGAGCCAATTCCATCAAGAACTCCTTGACGGTCTTTCCCTCATGGGCGGCCGCCATCTTGACCTTCCGCATGAGATCGCGGGGGATGTCCCGGAAGTTCCAGGCGCCAGTGCCTTCGGGTGGGGTTCTTGCCATGGCGGGAGGGTAGCAATTTCAAGAAGAGCCGTCAAACATCACTTGACTTATTTAAATATCATATGATATAAATGATACAGACCAGGAAAGGGGGTGAGGTTAGTGAAAATGGAACGGTTATTAATTCAACTCCCTGTCCCGCTGAAGGCCAAGCTCGATGCCTTGCGGGGGCAGGGCTACACGGCCAGCGGGTTTATTCGCAGCCTGCTGGAGCGGGAACTGAACCAGGCCCCGGCGATGGGGCGGAAAGGACGGTAAACAATGGCGCGAGCAGGGAGAAAAGATCGAGGGCTCCTGCCCAAGAAAGACCAAGAAGGAAAGATTATCGGCTGGACGGTGCGGTTGCATCACGAAGGCCGAGAACGGCGCTTCGGCTCGTTCAAGACCAAGACCGAGGCGCGGGACTTCTACGAGAAGGCCAAGCAGGAACAGAAGCAGGGGAAATTCTTCCCGGAACGGTATCAACACGGCGGGTATGACTTGGCAGAGACGATCATGGACGACTACATGAAAGGGAACACCAAGAAGAGCCGGGACGAAGATCAACGCCATGCGGACTGGTGGAAGGCCCGCCTCACGGGGAAGCGGTTGAACCATCTCACACCAGCGATACTCGATCAGGCCAAGGCGGACCTGTTCCAAAAAGGGTTCGCCCCGCAGACCGTGCTGCACTACCTCAAGTTCCTTCGCCACGTCCTCAACCTGGCTGTGCGCGATGGGAAGCTGGAGCGGAGTCCCTTTATCCGAGTCGAACTGCCCACAGTGACGGCCAACCGGACGCGGTGTTTGACGCCGGGTGAAGAGGCGAAGGTCTTGGAGGCGCTTGGGCCAGTACACGGACCATGGGCGCGGCTGGCTATCCTGACCGGGATGCGTAAGACGGAGCAGTTCACGTTGCGGTGGTCGGACGTGGACTTGGAGCGGGGCCTCATCACCCTTCCTCAGACCAAGGCTGGCGGGGTGCAGTACGTCCACCTGAACGATGAGGCGCGGGCGATCCTTCGGAATCTGGATTCCTGGCAGCGGTCCGTATGGGTCTTTCCGAGCGAGAACCCGGCCCGGCCCATTGATGGCCGGAACTTCTACGGACGGGTCTGGATGCCCGCAGTCAAGGCGGCGTGGATCGAGTGGGCCACTTGGCATGACCTCCGGCATACCTTCGCCTCACGACTGGCGATGAGCGGGGCTACAGAGGGCACGATCGCGGCCCTGCTGAGGCATTCGACGACCGCCCTGGTGAAACGGTATGCCCACCTGAGTCCGTCGCACCTACAGGCTGCTGTGGCTGGAATCATGGACTTTGGGAAGGCGACAGCGGAGCCTGGCCACGCTGTATCGGAAAAGGCACAGGAGGCTGTGGATTCAATCCCAACCGTGACAGAAACCGGAAAAGCGGAACCTGCGCTGAAATGGGACGGCGCGTAAGTGATTGATAATTTTGGTGCGCCCGGCTGGAATCGAACCAGCGACCACCAGCTTAGAAGGCTGATGCTCTATCCAACTGAGCTACGGGCGCGTCTAGGTGGCCGGGGCGAGAGGATTTGAACCTC
>Ga0080064_1002712_pt1 | contig 28798 bp, 24 predicted proteins | sample Subgrocontami54m_FD_69260 | JGI IMG/M metagenome (GOLD analysis project Ga0080064, IMG submission 69260) | Subsurface groundwater microbial communities from S. Glens Falls, New York, USA - GMW46 contaminated, 5.4 m (SPADES assembly) (version 2) ...
GCGAGGCATATTCATTTATAAGCAGCAGCGCAACTGCTTTAAGGCCGTATCTGAGGGCAGCTGACAGCACAGAATCCACTAATATAATAAACTTTATATCAGGGAGTCATGTAACCGGATATAGAAACAGATGCATCCCAGTTACTGGGGCAACTACGGAAACAGGCTGCTCTGGTTCCACAGACAGGGTATGGGCGCTTGGCGACATTGTATACTCAACCCCTACAACTGTTGCTGCCCCACGTGAGCAATATGACCAAATTTATAGCATAACCTCGTATACCAGTTTCAGAAACATGTATAAAGACAGAAGGAATGTGGTCTATGTCGGCGCAAACGATGGTATGCTTCATGCCTTTAACGGAGGGGTATATACTGCAGGCGATAATGCCTCTACTACAACCGTAACGGAACATGGGCAGTTTGCGGCCAACCCCACAACTGGCAACGGATGGTCTTTAAACCCGGAGAGAGGGGAGGAACTGTGGGCATTTACCCCTTATGATAACCTTCCGCACCTAAAGTGGCTTACGAGTACCGACTACAAGCATGTCTATTATGCTGACCTCAAGCCAAAGGCAACTGATGTGAGAATATTTTGCGATACTACCAATACGGATACGACTCCGAACTGCATAAGTGGCCAGAACGCTGTTTCACATCCCGGCGGTTGGGGTACTATCATTATTGTAGGAATGAGGTTTGGCGGAGGGCTCATCAATGTAGCAGGGGATTTTGATAATAATGCACTTACCCCCGATACAACAAGGCCATTCAGGTCTGCCTATTATGTCTTGGATGTCACAGATCCGGAACAGAAGCCAAGGCTGCTCTGGAGGTTCACTAATGCCAACCTTGGCCTTACAACAAGTTATCCTGGCATAGCCCATATAAAAGTCAGCGCAACGTCAGAAAAATGGTTTATAATAATCGGTTCCGGGCCTGACAATCTGGCGCCTCCGTCTTCGAGGGGCTATGACGGTTCAAGCACCCAGCAAGGCAGGGTATTTGTGGTAAACCTTTTGAACGGGTCGCTATCATTCACATTTACCAATCTTGGGATAAATAATGCCGGTTTAGCCCTTGATGCAAATACATTCATGGGAGATCCCACTGTAATGGATGGAGACCTTGATTATACCAGCGATGTAATCTATATAGGAAGCGTCATTGGCACAACTGCCGGAAAGGTATATAGAATAAATACGAATCAAGACGCCAACCCGGCTAATTGGGCGTTATCAACCCTTATAAATCAGGGGAAACCCCTTCTTGTCGGACCGTCTGTTTCAAAGGACAGCCGCAATAACTTCTGGGTGTTTTTCGGAACAGGAAGATTTTGGGCTACTGCTGATAAGACCAATTCTGAGCAGCAGACCATGTATGGGATAAAGGATGCATGCTGGAAAACTAATACTACAGGAACCCCTTGCCCTGCCTCTGCTAATCCATACTTGCAGTCTGCTCTTTTAAATACGAGCACTTTATCAGTTTGCACAGCCGCCGCAGGCGGCGGGATTTATGATTCAAGCTCTGGAACTTGTGGATCCGGCACCCTGGCGTACAGTTCCTATACCGACCTTCTTACGGCAGCAAGGGCAGCCTCGGGTTGGTATTTAAATCTGACCAACCCAACTACGCCGAGTGAAAGGGTTATAGCCAGAAGCGTTGTCCTCGGAGGATTGCTTGCTTTTACTACCTTTACCCCGAATAGCGACATATGCGCCATGCTGGGTGATAGCAATGTATATGCCCTCTACTACGAGACAGGGACAGCCTATATAAAACCTGTGATAGGCTATAGCGGGACCACTATACTGAGAAGCAAAAGTCTTGGCAAGGGTATGCCAACCACGATAGGCGTTGCTGTAGGTAAGAAAGTAACAGGTTATGTCCAGACTTCCACAGGCGCAATAGTGGAGATTGAAGCAGAAACTCCCATTCCTCCGAAGAGCGGAGCGGCAGGCTGGAGAGAAAAAACAGGCGGCGGCGGGACAGTGGATATTGAGGAGATTTATAAGCATATAGTTAAGTAAAAGTGAACAGTGGTCAGTGAAGACACTAATCAGTCATCACTGGCCACTGTAGTTATGGGAGGTTTTTTTGGAAAAGAAGATATGGGAAGAAAGACGAAAGAAAAAGATTGTTCTGCCAAAGGAACCCGAACCTGAGAAAAAAGATTATAAAAGATGGACGAAGTATATTATTGCCGGCGTCTTTATTATCCTTTTATTTATTATCTTAAGAGGCAAGAAAGAAAAGATAGAGATTCCATGGCCGGAAACCGCAAAGACCGCAGCCCCTGTTGCTGCCCCTGAAAAGGCAGAGACCACTGAGCCGCCTGTGCCTCCTGCTGGTTCAATCTTGAAGATTGAACCAGTAATTGAGACTCCGCTCCCGCCTAAAAAGAATACCCCTCCGGAGATCCTGTCAGTAAAGTTAAGCCCAAAGATTATTTACCCGGGAACCAAGATAAAGGCAGAGGTTTCAGGCAAGGATGCTGATGAGGATGACGAGGTTACCTATTTTTATGAGTGGCGGAAAAACGATACTGTCTTGCCTGATAATATCCAGCCGGAGATTGATACAAAGGGTTTTAAGAAGGGCGAGCTTATAACCCTGTTTGTTACGCCGTTTGACGGCAAAGATAAGGGGAAGACCAGATTTTCCAGGACAATTGTTATTGCCAACAGGCCGCCTGAGATAACCTCTTTGCCACCTGTGACTATTTCCAATGGGAAATATCTGTATGAGGTCAAGGCAAATGACCCTGACGGCGATGTGCTTGTTTATTCTCTTGAAAATGCCCCATCTGGCATGGCAATTGATCCTGCAACAGGAGTCATCCGCTGGGATATCCCTGTTACGGCAGATTTAAAATCGGTTCCTACCTACAATATAAGGATTGTGGTGAGTGATGGCGATGCCACGGCCTTTCAAGGGTTTTCCATGACCCCTGAGGTGGAAATTAAATAACCGCCTCCCGTTCCTTCCTTTTATATCAAATTATATTAAATTATATCTAAATTAAAAAAATACTTGAACTCCTTAACTCCGTAACTCATAAACTCACCAAAAGCCTGCGTTTACTCTCTCATGATTATAGAGCTTATCTCATTCAATATATTTTTTAGAGTTGGTATGGCTGCAGCTACGGTTTTATCTGAAAGGTGTTTATGGTGCGGGAATGTTGTAATCTCACGATGATGGGGCGCATTATCATAGCGGAAAAGCATGTTGCTGTGTTTATCCATATAGTGAAATCTGTATTTATCAATATGGACGGCATGATGATATTCATTGGCAAAAATTGCGATTTCAAGGATTGATGAGTCAATGAACAGGAGAGCGCCTTTTATATAAACGGTCTTGCCGTCGGGAGCGAACTGTTTTTGGATATTGGATGATAGAACAATGGAGGCAGAAGAGATGTTTTTTTCAATATCTTCGATAAATCTTTGTATCATCTGACTGCGGAGCGGATTGCGGACCGTGTCTTCTGCCACTGGGAGAGGAGGTTTGCAAAAGCATACCAGTCAAAGAAGTCCGCTTCGTCTCCCATCTGGCCGGCCCCGAACCTTTTCATAAAGGTTTGATTGGTTAGGCGGTATTTCTGTTCAAATTCTTTTATTGCATTTTTATAAAACGCAATGGCATTTGAACAAAGGGTATATTCACGTTTTAAAGAAGTTTTGATTTCGCCGGTTAAATGCATGAGCTATATATAACCAAAAGGGAGTTGTAAAGTCAAGGGATAAATCCAGCCGGAGGGGTTATATCCTTCCAATATTTTAGCGGCAGCTTATATCAAATTATATTAAATTATATCTAAATTAAAAAAATACTTGACAATTAAATAAAATTAGAATAAAGTTGGCATAAATTAAGTATGCGGTAGGCGATGAAATGGATAGATTAATGTCTAAAAACAATCTAAGAAAGATAAGGGAAGACCTTCTTATAAGCAAGGCTGAGCTTGCGAGAAAGGCCGGTATTTCTCCGCTTACAATAGACAGGATTGAGAATGGCTATGGGTGCCGCGTGGATACTAAGCGGAAGATTATTCAGGCCCTTGGGCTTAAACTTTCTGAAAAGGGCAAGGTATTTAAGGAGTGATATAGAGGGAAATTATGGAGCTGTCGCTGTTTAAAAAAACTGATGTGGTAGGTCTGGATATTGGTTCCAATTCCATCAAACTTATCCAGATGCAGCAAACCAAAAAAGGGTGGAGGCTGTTAAATCTCGGCATAATCCAGCTTCCGCCTGAGGCCATTGTTGACGGCTCCATCATAGATTCTATGACTGTCATGAGCGCTGTAAAAGACCTTGTCGCCCAGCAGGGTATAAAGACTAAAAACTGTGTCTCTGCGCTGACAGGACATTCTGTTATTATCAAAAAGGTGAATCTCCCTGTTATGACCGAGGCAGAGTTGGGGGAATCTATTCAGTGGGAGGCAGAGCAGTATATACCCTTCCCCATAACAGATGTAAATATAGACTTTCAGATACTTGGCGCGGATACGGAAGGAAGAGGGCAGATGGAGGTAATGCTTGTTGCTGTAAAGAAGGATGTTATAAACGATTATACCAATGTCATAAAAGAGGCCGGGCTACTGCCTGTGATTGTTGATGTGGATTCCTTTGCGCTGGAAAATATGTTTGAGATGAATTATTCCATTGCGCCTAATGAAAATATAGCAATAGTGAATATCGGAGCAACCATTACAAGCATAAACGTTCTCCGCAGCGGCGTAACTATATTTACAAGGGCAATACCTCTTGGCGGGAATCAGTTTACGGAAGAGATACAGAAGGCCATTGGCATAAGTTTTAAAGACGCTGAGGCTATAAAACTTGGTGGAGAGGTGAGCGGCATAGACGCAGGCGGCGTCCCTCAGGTGATTGAGCGGATCTCAGGCAATATTGCCATTGAGGTTAAGAGGAGTATAGATTTTTTCCTCGGCGGCGCCCCCGGAATGTTTATCAGCAAAATTTATTTGAGCGGCGGCTGCACAAAGACAAAGGGCTTGCCGGCTATTATACAAGAGAGGACTGCAATACCTATTGAGATGGTCAATCCCTTTACCAATGTGGAAGTAAGTCCCAAGAAATTTGCCCCTGATTATATTAAGGATATTGCGCCGTATTTTGGGGTTGGCGTCGGTCTGGCTATCAGGAAGGTTGGCGACAAATGATAAGGATAAACCTTTTACCCATAAGGCTTGCAAAAAAGAAGGAGTCAATAAGGCAGCAGGCCTCTGTGGCAGGTCTGAGTATTGCGCTGCTCTTTATAGTCCTTGGTGTTTTTTACTTTTCCATTGCTAATAGTATAGCTGAACTCAAGGCCTCCATATCCAACGAAGAAAAGAATATCGCCCAGCTTGATAAGGAGATAGGGGAATTAAAAAATGTTGAAAGCGAAAAGAAGGCGATTTTGGAAAAGCTGAATATAGTCAAGCAGCTTGAGGTAGACAAACGGCGGCACTTAAAGATAATTTCTGACATTACAGCCGCAATGCCTGAAAAAGTATGGATTGAATCTCTGAAGGATTCAGGACAAACTGTTACGCTGATTGGTTTTGCCGGGGCTGATGATATAGTGGCGGATTTTATGCGCCAGCTTGAAAAAACCCTTGTTTCATGGAAGGTTGAGCTTGAGGTTGTAAACCAGGTGGAAAAGGAAAAAATAAAATTAGCTGGTTTTACTATCAGGCTTGAAGCGCCAAAAGGGCCGCCGCCTGCGGCTAAACCCAAGGCATAAAGGAGTCTTGTGCCAAAGTTCGATGTAGATATAATACTTAAATTACCCCTTTCTAAAAGGCTTTTGATACTTGGGGCTGTCTTGCTTGTTATAACAGGAGTTTTTTATTATTTTTTATACGGCGCAAAATTAAATGAGAAAATCGCCTTAAGCGCAAAATTAGAGGGGTTTAAGAATACAGTTGCGGAAAAGCAGAAACTAGCCGGCAACCTTCCCAAATTAAAAAAAGAGATTGAGGATCTGAACAACCAGTTCAAGCTGGCGCTTGAGGCCCTGCCCAACGAAAAAGAGATCGCCAATCTTCTTGAAAGCATATCTGATGCGGCGAAGACCGCAAGACTGGATATATTGACCTTTAAGCCGGGAAAGGAAACCCCAAAAGGTTTTTATGCCGAAGTGACGATAGATATGAAGGTGGAGGGCGGATACAACAGCATTATTTCCTTCTTTGAAAAGGTTGCAGGATTGCCAAGGATAGTTAATATAAACGGCTTAAATATAACAAGCGGCAAAGAGGTCAGGGGCGATATTATGATATCAGCTACTTTTGCAGCGACGACATTTAAGTTTCTGCCTCAGCCGGAGGCGAAGAAGTAGATACTATGGATGAAAGAACTCAAAATACAGTGGTCAGTGGTCAGTGGTCAGTGGTCAGAAAAGGTCTAATGAGGTTGGTTTTGTTTTTACTGGTCACTGTCCACTGGTCACTGTTCACTATTTTAACAGGTTGCCAGCAGGAAGGCGCGCCGCCTCAGCCCCCTGCGATGCAGGCAAAAAAAGAGGCCCCAAAACCTGAGGCTGCGCCTCCTGTTGCAGAGACAAAGAAGGAAGAGACAAAGGAAGAGAAGTCTCCGCCTAAGGCGGATGAAGTAAAACCGCAGAGAAATCCTTTTAAAACATTTATTGTTAAAGCAACCGAGAGGCCGGCAGTTGTTGCGCCAAAGACGCCTTTACAGAGGTATGAGCTGGAGCAGCTCAAATTAGTGGCAATAATGTGGGGCCTTAACAGCCCCGCAGCTATGGTGGAGACGCCGGATGGCAAAGGCTATTCAATAAAAAAGGGAGACCTTATCGGGAACAGGGAAGGAAGGGTTAAGCGGATTGAAAAGGACAGGGTGATAGTGGAGGAGAGGTTTACAGAGGCCGGTGGCGAGGTTATAACCAACGAGTTTGAAATAAAACTGCCGCTGCCCAAAGGAGAGGAGGAGTTGCGATGAAAAGTCACAAGTCACAAGTCACAAGTCACAAGTCACAAGTCGCAAGTCGCAAGACTGGTGAGCTGGTGACATGGTGTTCTGTCTTCTGTCTTCTGTTTTTTACAGGTTGCGCGCCTACTAAGTCGCAGATAAAGAGTGGAGAGGGTGGGGGAAAGGCAGCCATTGAGAAGATTTCGGTTGTTGGAGGGGGGAGGGAGATATTGATAGAGGCTTCAGGGCCCATAACCTACACGGCCTTTAAGCTTTCTGATCCGGCAAGGTTAGTGCTGGATATTATAGGGGCAGATATAGAAAAGGTAAAGGCCCCGATGGATGTTAATAATGAGTTTATAAACAAGATTGTTGTCGCAAGCTACGGGGAGGAGGGAATGGCGCCCATTTCCAGAGTGGAAATAGGATTAAAGGAGAGGGTAGCCAGTGATGTAAAGCTTGCAGAAGGCAATATTCTGGTGGCTTTGAATTATGAAGTTATTCCCCAGCATGAGGATGAGACACCTGTTGTGGTTCTTCCCCAAGTGGTAAGGGAACAGGAGATTGCAAAAAAAGAAGAAGCCATAAAGGCGGCTGTGGAAGAGGCCGGCCCTGCCCTTGCTGATGCTGAAAAGAAAGAGATAAAAAAGGCTGACAAATTGTTGAAGATAGAGACGAGGAAGGAAAAGAACCGCACAATAATAAAGGTGATTGGCAACGGGCCGATAGGCGATTTTAATGCCTTTACAATGGATAAGCCTGCGCCGTCAAGGATTGTTGTGGATGTATGGAATGTTAAGAGTTCAATTCCCGGAGACGGTCTTGCTGTAAGCAGTCCTTATATAAAGAAGGTAAGGGTAGGTGAACATCCGGATAAGGTGAGGCTCGTGTTTGATTCAGGTCAGAAGAATGTGCCGCCCTATACGATAGAGAGGGTTGAAAACTCCCTTGTAATAACTGCCGGCAGGATTGATGTAAAAAAGCCTGAAACAGCCGCAGTAGTTGCTCCGGTAACTGCACCGCAAGAGCCTCCTGTGGAAACAGCACAGCAGCCTTCGGCAGCCGTGCCCGCACCCGAACCTATAAAGGCCGATTATGCAGAGATAAAGGCGGTTGATTTCAAGCAGCTTGCGGATAAGGCAAGGCTTATTATAACTGCGTCAAAGAAGATAGAATACAGATTGTTAAAATTACCGGACGAAACAGGCCTGGCGCTGGATATTAAGGACGCTATAATACCTGACGAACTCAAACGGACACTTGACGCCTCTGACCTGAACACGCCAGTGGCCAGCATAAGCTCATTCCAGGCGCCTACTGAGACTGCAAAGGATGTCCGTATACTTGTTAAATTAAAAGAAAAGGCTATTTATGATATTTCACAGGAAGGCGAAAGGATACAAATAGATTTTCCGTTGCTCGCAGCGGCGCAGGCAGTTCCAAAGATGGCAGAGATAAAAAGTCAGGAGTCAGAGCTCAGGGGCCTGCCCCCGAATGTTTCTATCGGGGGTCAGGAGATAAAAGAAGTAAAGCCGGCAGAAGAGGCTATAAACAAGGAGCAGGCATCAGGCTATACAGGAAAGAAGATTTCTCTGGACTTTAAGGATGCGGATATAAGTAATATTTTGAGATTGATGGCAGAGGTCAGCAATCTGAATATTATTGCGGGCGAGGATGTTAAGGGCAAGGTCTCATTAAGATTGATAGATGTTCCATGGGATCAGGCATTTGAGATTATATTAAAAACAAACGGTCTTGGCAAGGTTCAGGAAGGGAATGTAGTAAGGATTTTGCCCCTTACGAAGATAAAACAGGAAGGCGAAGATGCGCTTGCCTCTAAAAAGGCAAAGGAAAAGCTTGAGGACCTTGAGATAAAATTGCTGCCTGTCAACTACGCAACTGCCAGCGCTTTAGAATCCCAGGTCAAAGGCTTATTAAGCGACAGGGGAACTGTTACAGTAGAGGCAAGGACGAATACGCTTGTTATTAAAGATATTCCTGCCAACATAGCAAAGGCAGTAGACATGGCAAAGAAATTGGATACGCCGACGCCGCAGGTCTTGATAGAGGCAAGGATCGTAGAGGCGCAGAGCACTTTTGCAAGGGACCTCGGTGTGCAGTGGGGCGCTGCTACTCTTACAACAACGCCAAAACAGTTTTCTTCTGGTTTTGGAAGCTTGTCAACTCCACCACCGAACACATTAACACCCACTGGTTTTATTGGTACAGGAGGACGATTTCCTGCTCAGCCTAATTTTGCTGTAAGCCTTCCTGCAGCGGGCGGCGCTGGAGCATTAGGCGCAATGGGTTTTTCGTTCGGCAAACTTATAGGAGACCCATTTCTTCTTGATCTCCGCATATCAGCCGGCGAAAAAAATGGTTTGACAAAGACCATATCAAGGCCGAGGATTACCACACTGAATAATAAGGAGGCCAAAATATCTCAAGGCGACTCAGTGCCATTTGAAACAACATCTTCTTCCGGCACGCAAACCTCTTTTATTGATGCAACACTTGAACTCGTTGTTACTCCGCATATAACCCCGGACGGCAGCGTGAGTATGAAGATAAAGGCCAGCAGGAACTCAATAGGCTCTTTCAGATCTGCTGCCGGTACGCCGAGCATAAGCAAAAAAGAGGCGTCTACAGAGATAATTGTAAAAAGCGGGGAGACAGCGGTTATCGGCGGCATTGTGATAGAGGATAAGTCAGATACCGGCAGCGGCATACCATGGCTTAAGGATATCCCTATACTCGGCTGGCTCTTTAAAAACAAATCAACATCAGAAAACCAGACAGAGCTCCTGATATTTATTACGCCGAATATTGTAAGCGGCGAAGTGGAGTTATCACCAAGTTAATGGATGTATGAAAATATTGTTTTAAATGCACCCCCAAAGGGTGCATTTTTTTTAAAGGAGCGCTATGTTCAGATATCTGACAGCCGGCGAATCTCATGGCAAATCTCTTACAAGTATTATAGAGGGGGTTCCGGCAAATCTTAATTTGGCTGCGGATGATATAAATAAAGAACTAAGCCGCAGGCAGATTGGCTACGGCCGCGGCGGCAGAATGGCTATTGAAAAAGATGAAGCAGAGATTACATCGGGGGTAAGATTTGGCAAAACCATAGGTTCGCCTATTGCTATGGTTATAAAAAATAGAGATTGGGAGAATTGGAAAGAAATAATGGGTATAGAACTCCCGTCATATCCCTCCCCCCTTGCGGGGGAGGGTAAGAGTGGGGGGATGATTACCCATCCAAGGCCGGGCCATGCGGATTTGGCAGGCGCCTTGAAATATGGCCAGTATGATATTCGCAATATCCTTGAACGTTCAAGCGCAAGGGAAACTGCTGCAAGGGTAGCTGTTGGCGCAGTATGTAAAAGATTTCTGTATGAGGTTGGGATAAAAGTGATGAGTTGGGTGGTGGAAATAGGCGGGGTTAAATTCAATGCGGAATGCGGAATGCGGAATGCGGAATTAGAATCTGTTTTTGAAAAAGCAGAGGCTTCTGATGTCAGATGTCCTGATAAAAAGATTTCAGAAAAAATGAGAAATGAGATAGACAAGGCAAGGGAAAACGGCGACAGCTTTGGCGGGATATTTGAAGTGGCTGTAACCGGCGTTCCTCCGGGTCTTGGAAGCCATGTCCAGTGGGATAGAAAATTAGATGGGAATCTGGCAAGGGCGCTTATGAGCATTCAGGCCATAAAAGGGGTTGAGGCGGGTATAGGGTTTGAAGCGGCTGAGAGATTTGGATCAGAGGTGCATGATGAGATATTTTATAAAATTCACAAGTCACGAGTCACAAGTCACAAGTTTGATTTCTGGCCTCTGGAATCAAGATTTTACAGAAAAACCAACAATGCCGGCGGCATAGAGGGAGGCATGAGCAACGGCGAACCGATTATACTCCGGGCTGCGATGAAACCGATACCAACATTATATAAACCGCTTCGGTCAATAGATATAAAAACAAAAAAGCAGTTTCAGGCAAGTGTTGAAAGGTCGGATATATGCGCTGTGCCTGCTGCTTCAGTGGTTGGCGAGGCAGTTGTTGCCTTTGAGATATCAAATGCCTTTATAGATAAATTCGGCGGCGATTCTATCGATGAGGTAAAAAGGAATTATAAGGGGTATCTGGAGTATTTAAAGAAATTCTAATAGTGGCACAGGCTTCCAGCCTGTGATGACAGGCAAGATGCCTGTCCCTTATCGCGGGTTCAAGTTTGTAACTTGAACCCAAATAGTTCGTATGAGGCAAATATAAACTTTACGGAGCAGGTTACAAATCTGCTCCCGCAAAGAGGAAGTTTTAAATGAAACTTTTATTCTGCACCCTCCCCTTAATCCCCTCCCATCAAGGGAGGGGAAACAACAGTTCCCTCTCCTCTTGCAGGAGAGGGCAAGGGTGAGGGGTATTTTCAAATGCAAAACATAGTTCTTACAGGCTTCATGGGAACTGGTAAGACATCAGTCGGAAAATGTCTTGCCAAAGAATTAAACCTCAAATTTATTGATACGGATGATTTGATAGAAAAAGAGGCAGGGATATACATAAATGAGATATTTACAAAATTTGGCGAGACATATTTCAGACAATTGGAATCAAAGGTTATAAATGAAGTGTCTTCTGGTGCGAATATGATAATTGCCACCGGAGGCGGGGCTGTTGTCAATCCCCTGAATCTTCTTGCATTGAAAAAAAACGGGATTGTGATATGTTTAACTGCCTCAATTGATGTTATCCTTTCAAGGGTGGGCAGCGGTGATGAAAGGCCGCTTATTTCCGAAGGAGATAAAAAAGAGGCAATATCTAATCTCCTGAAGGTAAGGGAACCATTTTATAAAAAGGCGGATTTTATTGTTGATACGACTACAAAGAGTATAAAAGAAGTAGTGGAGGAGATTCTAAAGATAGTGAGGTAGGGTGGGTTATGCCCACCATCAATCGGCGGGCGCAGCCCGCCCTACTAATTATGGAACACATTACCGTAAATCTTGGTGAGCGAAGCTATCCAATCTATATCGGGAGAAATAATCTCGATATGGTGGGAGAGTTGATGAAGAAGAAAGGCCTTAATGGCAAAGCAGCCTGTATTACAAATCCTACGGTAGGGAAACTTTATGGCAACAGGGCGCTTGCCAGTCTTGGCAAGGCAGGCTTTGAGGTTTTCAGAATAGATATCCCTGACGGCGAAGAGTACAAAAGTCTTGAATGGCTCTCGCATATATATGATAAACTTATTGAATATAAGATGGAGAGGCAATCCACTATTGTTGCCCTTGGCGGCGGTGTTGTAGGGGATATTGCAGGTTTTGCGGCAGCTACATACTTAAGGGGTGTGCCGTATATTCAGATTCCAACGACACTCCTGTCCCAGGTTGACAGTTCTGTCGGCGGCAAGACTGGGGTGAATCATCCAAAGGGCAAAAACCTTATAGGCGCATTCTATCAGCCAAAGATGACGCTTTTAGATGTGGATGTTCTTAAGACGCTTGGAGAGAGGGATATAAAGGCAGGCTTGGCTGAGGTGATTAAATATGGTATTATCAGGGACGCCAGTTTCTTCTCGTTTTTAGAGGAAAATTATGCGGATGTTCTCAAATTGGGAGATGGCCTGTTGCATGTTGTAAAGGTGTCCTGCGGGATAAAGGCGCGGGTGGTTGAAGAGGATGAGAGGGAGGCAGGCATAAGGTCAATACTTAACTTTGGACATACATTCGGCCATGCAGTAGAGACCGTGACCGACTATAAGGAGTTAAGGCACGGCGAGGCAGTTGCCATCGGCATGGCTGCTGCCGCAAGGATGTCTTTTAAACTCGGCCTGTGCAGTAAAGATGTTTGCGAAAGGATAGAGGGATTACTGGCAAAGGTTGACCTTCCCATAAAACTATCCGCTATCCGCTATCCGCTATCCGCTCATGATTTATCAAAGGCCATGGAAATGGATAAAAAGGCGGCTGGAGGAAATATAAAGTTTGTGATGGTGGAAGATATTGGCAAGGTAATATTTAAACAGATGGGAATATCGGATTTTCCCATTGACTTATCAGAGATTTTAAACTAAATATAACCACAGTATTAAAAACTCAACTCAAAACTCAATCTGTATTTTCTAATTCCTGATTTTTCCCTGTTTTTTATTATTTTCTTATTATGGAACACATAGAAGAAGCAGTTATAGAGGAAGATGGCGGAGAATACTGGCTGCCTGATAATAAATTCTATACATTGACAATGGCGGGGGTTTTAGAGAGACAGGGCCTTAAAAAAGGCGCTAAGAAAATCCACGAAACTCTGCTTATGAAGGGGGGGCAAAAAATGGGGTTTCTCGAAATATTAAAAGAGATGGTTGACAATGTAAAGGGCGGGGTTGCAGGCACTGTCATGGCTAAAGATGGAATTGCAATCCAGAACTATGTAAAAGACAAGGCTGCCTATGATGTGGATTCTGTTGGTGTGGAATATGGCAGGATATTAGAGGAGACAAAAAATGCGTCTTCTATGCTTAAGCTCGGCGAGGTGGAGGAGCTATCTGTAGCGGCAGAGGGGTCTACTGTTATAATGAGGCTTATAAATAAGGATTATTTTATAGCAATTGTGCTGGGGCCTGGAGGCAACTTTGGGAAGGCAAGATATTACTTAAAAAGGGCGGCAGCCGGTGTCATAAAGGAGTTTTAAATATCTACCGAAATTAGAACAAGGTTAAAGAAGATTCAGGAGAGATTGTCATCTTGGAACGTAGATATCCTGCTCATAACCACACCCGAAAATATCCGCTATCTGAGCGGGTTTACAGGGACGAGCGGGGTAATTGTTATAACGTTGCATGAGGCATTCTTTTTAACTGATTCGAGATATGCCGCACAGTCAAGATACGAGATAAGCGGATTAAGAGTAAAGATATATAAAAAACAGACTGAAGATGTTGCGTCTTTAATAAACAGTCTTAAGCCCAGACGCATAGGATTTGAGGCAAAGGGGCTTACTTATGAAATATATCGCAGGCTGAAAGGCTTGTTGCGGGGAAAGCGGCTCGTTCCTCTGCCTGATGATATTAACAGGATAAGGGCCAGAAAAAATGCGGGTGAATTGAAACTTATAAGAAGGGCCGTTGGTTTGGCGGCTGTTGGTTTTAATGCAGCAGTGAATTGCATAGCCGCAGGGATACGGGAATGCGATGCAGCCCTTAATATAGAAATGGAAATGAGAAAAAATGGGGCAGAGGGTCTTTCTTTTGATATAATTGTCGCCTCCGGCATACGGGCGGCTTTACCCCACGGCAAGGCCTCTCTGAAGAGGATAAAAAAAACAGAAACTGTTATTGTTGACCTTGGCGCAAGATACCGGGGTTATCATTCAGATGAGACATGCACATTTATAATGGGTAAACCGGGCAGGGAACAAAAAAAGGTTTATCAGATAGTTAAGGATGCCCATGATAAGGCGATAGAGGCTGTAAGGCCAGGGGTGAAGGCATCTTATATAGATTCTGTGGCGAGGGGTTTTATTAAAGATGCCGGATATGGTAAATATTTTGGTCATGGCACAGGTCATGGGGTTGGGCTTGCTATTCATGAATGGCCGAATATCTCTCCTTATAATGATGATGTTTTAGAAGAGGCTATGGTTTTCACTATAGAACCGGGGATATATATACATGGCTGGGGCGGTGTAAGGATTGAGGATATGGTCATTGTTAAAAATGATGGCTGCGAGGTTTTGACAGAGATGTCAAAGGAGATGGTGATATTGTAAAAGGTTAAGGTCAAGGTTGAGGAGGTTATCATGGATTTCAAAGAGATTGAGGATATTGTAAAGTTTATAAGCGGGACTGATATTGTTGAATTTGAACTTGAAAGACCGAATGGAAAGTTAAAAATAAAGAGGGGTATTGGCAGGCCCGATATTGTTGAAATAAAGCCTGCAGTTGCCGCGCCGTCTGTTGTTACAGCGTCGGAACAAAAAATAGAAGAACAAAAAGCAGAAAAAGAGGCTGCTAAGAGTGAAAGGTTAAAGCAGATTACATCACCCATGGTTGGCACATTTTATAGGGCGCCATCGCAGGATGTCCAGTCATTTGTAGAGGTAGGCGGCACAGTTAAAAAGGGCCAGATAGTGTGTATTATAGAGGCAATGAAACTTATGAATGAGATAGAATCTGAATTCAATGGCAAGATAGTTTCTATTCTGATAGAAAACGGGCAGCCGGTGGAATACGGCGAGCCGTTGTTTCTGGTAGAGATAGCGTAAAGCAATTCAAAACTCAAAGTTCAAATTTTTTTTAGTCACAAGTCACCAGTCACAAGGTCACCGGTGACTTGTGACTTTGTGACATTGTGTCTTTTCTTATGTTCCATAAAATACTTATCGCAAATAGGGGTGAGATAGCTGTAAGGATTATACGGGCATGTAAGGAGCTCGGTATAAGAACCGTTGCTGTATATTCCGAGGCAGACAGGGACAGCCTGCCCACAAGGCTTGCGGATGAGGCTATATGCATAGGCCCTGCAAAAAGCAAGGACAGCTACCTGAACGTATCTTCCATCATAAGCGCCGCTGAGGTTACTGATGCAGAGGCAATACACCCTGGCTATGGTTTTCTTGCAGAGAATGCTGAATTTGCGGAGATATGTGAAAACTGCGGCATTAAGTTTATAGGCCCAAGTTCCAGCAGCATGCGCCTTATGGGGAATAAGATTCAGGCCAAAAAAGAGGTGGAAAAGTTGCGGGTGTTAGTTCTTCCATGGAGCAGCGGCGGCATAAAAGATGAGAAGGATGCAATGGATATTGCGCGGAAGATTGGCTTCCCAGTGATAATAAAGGCTGCTGCAGGTGGAGGAGGCAGGGGTATGAAGCTTGTTCATACGCCGGCAAGTTTCGGCAATGCCTTTCACACCGCAAAGAATGAAGCGCAGGCTGCGTTTGGAAATGGAGATGTATATATTGAAAAATACTGTGAGGCTCCAAGGCATATAGAAATTCAGATTATGGCTGATAAGTATGGCAATATTGTCTATCTGGGAGAGAGGGATTGCTCTATACAGCGCCGACATCAGAAGATATTGGAAGAGGCGCCATCCCCTGCGCTTGATGAAAAGTTAAGAAGTAATATGGGTGAGGCTGCTGTAAAGATAGCAAAGGCAATAGGTTACACCAGTGTTGGGACAGTGGAGTTTTTGCTTGATAAGAATATGCGGTATTATTTTATGGAGATGAACACGAGGATTCAGGTTGAACATCCTGTAACAGAGATGATAACCGGCATAGATATAGTCAAAGAACAGATAAGGCTTGCATGGGGAGAGCGGATAAGATTTAAACAAAAACATATAAGAATCAGAGGGCATTCGATAGAATGCAGGATAAATGCGGAAGACCCCGAGACATTTATACCGTGTCCAGGCAAGATCACAAGCCTCCATATGCCGGGAGGCCCTGGTGTAAGAGTGGATTCTGCAATATCATGCAGCCATACTGTGCCCCCGTATTATGACTCGCTTCTTGCCAAGCTCATAGTATACGGAGACAATAGGGCAGAGGCCATCAACAGGATGGCAATGGCATTGGATGAGATAGAGATCGAAGGGGTGAAGACTAATATTCCGCTGCACAGAAAGATAATGAATGACCACGACTTTATTGCAGGCAAGGTTGATATAAATTTTTTGAGTAGGTTTGCTTGAACTACAGGTAATAACCCATAACCTGTTTTATTTATGAGCGACTGGAGATTATTGATAGACCCGCCGCAAAACGGCTTGGAAAACATGGCAACAGATGAGGCCATCCTGGAATCCTGCAATCAGAGACTTTCCCAACCCATTTTAAGGCTGTACGAATGGAGCGAGCCAACCCTTTCTATCGGCTGTTTTCAGAAGGCAGATAATGCTATTAAATACTGTTTGGAAGCAGGAATTCCTTATGTCAGGCGGATTACCGGCGGAAGGGCTGTGCTGCATAGCGATGAGATTACATATTCAATAATTTGCGGCGAGGGAGAGCCATTATTTGAAGAGGGGATATCAGGGGCATACAGAATAATAAGTAGATGCCTGCTTACTGCATTAAGAGAAGTTGGAATTAATGCCGATATGCACACTTCCAGGGCCATAGAATATGGTTCTGAAAAAATTTCCTGCTTTCATTCTCCCTCCAGATATGAGATTATAATAGACAATAAAAAACTTATTGGAAGCGCACAGAGGCGGTTTAAAAGGGCGTTTATACAGCATGGTTCCATCCTTTTCGGAGTAGACAGGGATCTGATTGCGCAGTTGTTTGGAGAGGAGTCTCTGTCGATGATGGCATGGATTAAACTTTACAGCGATATAAAAAAAGATGAGTTTAAAGCTATTTTAATGGATAAGATTAGAAAGGGGTTGAACATAAACCTGACTGCCGGTAATATAAATAATAATGAAAAATATCTGAGAGAGAAACTGCTAAGTGTCAAAGGGTCAGAGTGTAAGAGAGTCAAAGAGTAAGAGTTTTTGCTAGGATACTTTGAAACTTTGATACTATGACACTGTTTTTATACTTATGGATGAGAAAAGTAAAATAATAGATAAGGCTCAAAAGTTACTGCAGAAAGGATACCTTGACAAGGCCATTGCCGAATACAAAAAGGTGGTCGAGAGGTATCCAAAAGACACGACTATTCGTTTGCGGGTAGGAGACCTTTATGTAAAGGTTGGCAAGAAGGATGAGGCCATAAAGGAATATGGCGAGGTGGCCAAAATACATACAAAGGGAGGATTCAACCTAAAGGCTATTGCTGTTTATAAGCAGATCCTTAAATTAGATGAAGGACAGTTGGAGATATATTTTAAGCTGTCAGACCTTTACACAAACCAAAGGCTGATAGCAGATGCTGTAGCGTCATTAAGTGTGCTGGTCAGTTTTTATGAAAAGAAGGGAAAGGCTGATGAGGCAATCGATGTTTTAAAAAAGATGATAACAGTTGACCCTCAAAATGTCGGGGTAAGGCTCAAACTTGCTGACTATTATAAGACGAAAGGGTTTATAAATGATGCGCTTGCAGAATATGTCGTGGCATTTAATAGTCTCCTTAAGGACGGCAAAATAGATAAGGCTGAAAAGCTTTACGAAGGGTTATATGCTGATAACAGGAAAAATATAAATATAATAGAAGGGCTTGTGGATGTGTACAGGATTAAGGGTGACAAAACCCATCTTATAAGATATTGGAAAGAACTTGCAAACCTGTATAAGGAAAAAGGCGAGGTTGAAAAGAGAAAAGAGATTTATAAGAAGATACTTGAGATTGCCCCGGAAGATAATGATGCCCTGAATGCCCTCGGCATAAAGCCGGCAGTAGAGGCGCCTGCTCAAAAACATGCGCCTCCGGAAGTCCGGGCAGAAGATGAGACAACAAAAGAACCCCTCATATTATGGCCTGAATTTACCAAAGACCTCTTTGAAGAGCCTCGGGAAAAACCTGAACAGATAGCAGCGCCTGCCCCCTTGAAAGAGGAACCTTTAATATCATGGGATGAAATGATAGAGGTAAGTGAGGAGGCGGGTGGAAAGGCTGCGCCCAGTGAGCCGGAGACCAGCGTCAGGCAGCCGGTTGAAGAGGCACCCGTTATAGACTTGTCCCCGAATGCTTCTATCGGGGAGATGCCGGAGATTCAGGCGGCTGAAATAACAGAAGAAGAACCTCTCATAGAGATGCCGGAGATTCACGCAGCAGAAACAAAAGAAGAGGCTCCGCTCATACCACCACCTATACCTTCTGAAGAAGATGCACGTGCAGAAGAGGTTGCAGGAGAAATAGCTCCGGAATACATTGAACCTGCGGAAGAACTGCCTCAAGTGGAAGAGGCAGAAGTTTTAGAGGCAGTTGAAGAAGTTGCGCCAAAGCATGGTTTAGAGGGATTGGGCCTGGAAGGGTTCTTGCCTGAGGGGGCAACTATAATGGGAGAGATGGAGTCCCAGCCTGATGAAGAGGGATATGTTGACCTTTCTTCAGAGTTAGGGCTGGAAGAGGCCCTGGATTTTTTGACTCTATCATGGGCGCCTGACGAAAAGGGTAAGGAGACCTTTACGGAATTTAAGCACGGCGTGGAAAAACAGTTGAGCAGAGAGGATACTGAAACCCATTATAACCTTGGCATCGCATATATGGAGATGGAACTCTTGGATGACGCCATGAGGGAATTCAAGATTGCCTTGAAAAACCCTGTATTTGAATTTGATTGTTATGCCCGGCTTGGTTTGAGCCTTAGGACAAAAGGAGACTACGAGGAGGCTATAGGCAATTTTTTAAAAGGGCTTAAAGTTAGCGGAAGGACAGATGAAGAGCGGAAAGGGATCATGTATGAACTTGGTCTGACTTACGAGGCCGCCGGCCTCACGCATGAGGCGTTGGAGGTCTTTACATCCGTATTCGAGATGGATAAAGGGTTTAGAGAGGTTTCTTATAAGATTCAGGAATTAAGAAAAAAGCCGGAAGAGGAAGTTGAGGCAGGGGCTATTCCATTAACAGACGATATGTTAGAGGTTGAACTCTTGTGACTCATAAGATTACACTATTTTCGCAAAGGCCGGTTTAGCCGGCCTTTTCTTTTTTGGGGTTTTTTGAATGATGAAGGCTGATGTAATCTATAGACTAAAGAACGACCCTGTCATCAGGGCAGTGTTTGATGCTGTGAGCAGCGCCGGTGTAAAGGCATACCTTGTAGGAGGGGCGCTGCGCAATCTTGTTTTATCAAGGCCATTAGGCTTTGATTATGATATTGCGTTGGACAGAAAGGTTATGGACATGGCCAATCTTCTTGGTACAAGGCTGAAAGGAAGTCCCTTTTTGCTTGATAAAGTGCATGGGTCTTATAGGATAACCGTAAAACAAGAGAGCGGCATATTTAATATTGACCTATCTCCATACAATGGGAAGGATATATTGGAAGATTTAAACAATAGAGACTTTACAATAAATGCCATGGCTGTTGATATAAACGCACTTTTTAGAAACAGGGATGTTGATTTGATAGATATTTTCAGCGGACAGACAGATGCAGAAAATAAAATAATAAGGGAGATTAAACCGGAGATATTTGATGATGACCCGTTGCGGCTGCTCCGGGCCGTAAGGCTTTCAGCACAATATGGCCTTATTATAGACAAGGAAACTGAAAGGCGCATAAAGACAAAGGCCGAACTCTTGACCGCATCTTCATGGGAAAGGATAAGGGATGAGTTTTTTTTCATACTTGAGTGTCCGCAGTCAGTTAATTATCTGAAAGGGCTTTATGAACTCTCTCTGCTTCACGAGATTATCCCTGAGATCAGAGGGTGGAATGATTTGGCAGGTTATAACCTCGCATATCATGCATTTAAGACATTGGAGCAGGGGGAAGGGTTGGTCAATAACCTAAAGGCCTTTGTGCCGGAATTTGCCGGCAGCATTGATAATTCTTTTCAAATGCTCATTGGCAATGTCTCTAAAAAGGGATTATTCAAGCTTGCGCTTTTTATCCATGACGCAGGCAAACCGGCAACGATAAAACAGGAAGGAGAGAGAATGAGGTTTATAGGTCATGAGGTGGAGGGTGAAGGCGCCGGCAAACGGATAGGAAGGCGGTTGAAATTAAGCAGAGCTGCCGTGGCATTCATTGCAAGGCTTATCAGAAACCATCACAGGGTTTTTAATCTGGCATCCCTTGAAATATTAACTGACCGTTCTAAGGCGCATCTATTCAGGGCTATGGGGGGCAGGGCTGCGGGGGACTCGGATGGGCTTTTTCTTCTACTGCTTTCACTTGCGGATGCCAGGGCTACCCGGGGCGGAGATGACCCTGAGTTCGTATCTTTTGTAAAAAGCCTCATTGATTTTTATTATAAGATTTATGCAGTAAAGAGGCCCCGGCCGATACTGAACGGAAATGAGGTGATGGAGATCTTTGGCGTTCCGGAGGGCGCTGTAGTGGGAAGGTTATTAAGAAAATTGGCAGAGGCTGAAGGCGGAGGTATTATAAAGAACAAGAGAGACGCTGTCAAATTTATAAAGAATTTAATGGAAGCGTCAAAAGACGAATAGAGGTTTTTTCTATTTTGTGCGAACAGCTTGAGTAATGCCAAAATGGTTGACTTCTTTTATCAGGTAGGATAGATTATTTTGAGAAAATAAATCTCTAACAAGGAGGGACTGGCTGCTGTTTTTCTGCATAAAAAAACGAGGCAAAAGGAGATAGCGAAATGGAAGAATTAAAGAGCACAAGGGCGGTAATTGAAACAAAATTTGGCAATATTGAGTTGAAGTTTTATCCGGATGTCGCGCCAAATCATGTGCAAAATTTTATAAAACTTTCCAAAGAAGGTTTTTACGACGGCGCCATATTTCACAGGGTTATACCGGGTTTTATGATTCAGGGGGGAGATCCTAACACAAAGGGGCCGAATAAAAATATTTATGGCACAGGCGGCCCTGGTTACAATGTGAAGGCTGAATTTAATAATATAAGCCATAAAAGAGGCATATTATCAATGGGGAGGTCGCAGCATCCAGACAGCGCAGGGTCTCAGTTTTTTATAGTTATTAAGGACTCTCAGTTTCTTGATAATGAGTATACCGTCTTCGGTGAGGTTGTGAATGGAATGGAAGCGGCGGATAAAATTGTCAATCTTCCGAGAGATTCAAGTGATCTTCCTAACGAGCGGGTGGAGATGAAGGTTAAGATAATTGAGCAACCGTTATGAAAAGAGTTTGGAAAATAAGTTTTGTATCCTTCTTTTTTTTATTGCAATGTGTCCTGCTTTTAGATATTGCTGCAAGCCAGAGCAATATCCTGGCAGTCGGCAGTTTTAATGGCTTGAAAGAAGGGACAGCGCCGACTGAATGGGCAATAAAGGAATGGAAGGGCAAGGCAGATGTCCAGGTTGTAAAGGACGAGGCAGGCCATGTTTTACGGCTAAGGAGCGAGAAAACATCCACTGCCTTATATAAGGAAATTGAGTTTAATATAAAAGATTATCCATTTCTTAACTGGCGCTGGAAGACAACAAAGATTCCCGCAGGCGGCGATGTGAGGAAAAAAGATACAGACGACCAGGCTGCCCAGATATATGTCGTATTTCCTAAGTTCCCGTCACAGATAAACAGCAGAATGCTTGGTTATATATGGGATACAAGCGCGCCTGTCGGAAGCAATGTTACAAGCGCAAAATTGTCTACAACGAAGTATATTGTTCTTAAGAGCGGTAAGGACGAGATTGGAAAATGGTTTTCAGAAAAGAGAAATGTTTACGAAGATTACAAAAGGCTTTTTAATGAGGAGCCGCCAAAGGTAGGAAGCATTGCCTTGATGATAGACTCTGATGACACAAAGACCAGCGCAGAGAGTTTTTTTGGAGATATATATTTTTCCAAAGAATAAATCCCGCGTTATGTCATAAGCATGTATGTATCCTTCATGTTTCCCTCAAGTTCTTCTAATGTCTCACCTTGTGTCATTATTTCAGGATGTTCAACGAGTTTACCACCCAGAATTTGTCACCTTTCCAATAAATCATTTTTAATTTTGTTTTTATTTTCTCGCCTCACACAACATTTCTCTGAATTATAATAGCACAAGTAGCAATTGTCGCACTATATTTTTGACATAACGACTAAGCTCACAGGAGGAGGCGCAACAGCGCCGACGTCCTGTGGAGCGCATTGTTATACGAATTATAGTTTTCATACCCTACCGCACCATCCAATGAATAGCCCAAGGATGTTTTTCTGTTTCACCTTTTGATGGCGGCTTATAAGGGAATGATGATCTGTTTTTTTCCAATACAGACCAAGCATAATCTGGTATTTCAAATGGCATCCATGAAGGGTCAAATACTTGCCCCGGTCTACACATTACACTAATGATCCCTCTAGAAATAAGTGGCGCTGCATAACCACCGTCACTGTCTGCCTGGAATGTTTTTTGGTTATGATAAAGGAGGTATCCAATTATTTCCCGATCCTTATCTGTCATGTAGGGAACAAAATCGCGGACTTCTTTAGCTTTTTGTCGTTTCAAGAACCATCGCTTAATTCGTTTGCTTGGCTCCAAGGTATTAACAAGTGCGTTACCGATAGCGGCGAGTGATAAAAAGCCGAAAATCAAACCGGCTATAGATGGGACTGCAACCCATAACGGACTGTCAGTTGTTGGAATAATACCTTGCTTGATCAGTACAACAATAATTATGCACGCCAAGGTTAGCGCTGTGGTTTGCCAGCCGTTAGCTTTTAGGATTTCTATCCATATAGTATCCGCTGGATTTATTGACATTTAATAAATACCTTTTGCCATAAAGGTGCTCATTTGGCTGTATTCGTATAACATTATGTTTTATGTCGCATGCTTATATTTGTGCAGATTATAGGAAAGGTTATGAGTCTGGTCAAGAGAAATATAACTCTTGCTATTCTTAACCCCTTGAAATTTAACCTGCCTGCCGTGCTTCACTTGGCGCAGGCAGGGAAGATTAATTTGTGCTTGATTATTATGCCGCATGCTATGTAATATTTAAATTAATTATATTGGGTGCATTTAAAGATCTCGTAGGTTGGGTTGAGCAAAGCTAAACCCAACAATTCATGGCTAAATCGTTGGGTTGAAAAACACAACCCAACCTACTTGCTGGATTTTTGATTCCATCCGAATTAAGCGAATGTCAGGCTGTACTGGAATAAATAAAATAAAAATAAAATTATGCCCTTAATCATCGGAACAGCAGGACATATTGACCACGGCAAGACCAGCCTTATAAAGGCGCTTACCGGCATGGATACCGACCGCCTGAAAGAGGAAAAGGAGCGCGGCATATCCATTGATTTGGGTTTTGCATACTTTGATTTGCCGGATGGGACAAGATGCGGGATTGTAGATGTGCCGGGCCACGAGAGATTTATAAAAACTATGCTCGCGGGTGCAACAGGCTTTGATATAGTATTATTTGTTGTTGCCGCTGACGACGGCATAATGCCTCAGACAAGAGAGCATCTTGATATCATGCACCTTCTTGGAGTGAGCAGCGGAATATTTGTAATTACAAAGAGTGATCTGGCGGATAAGGAGCGGATAGATAAGGTGCTGGCTGATATAAAAGAGTTGGCTCAAAATACCTGCCTCAAAGATTCGCCAGCGATTCCAGTTTCATCGGCCACCGGCGCCGGTATGAATAATCTTAAAATTCTCATAGCCAATGAAGCTAAAACAGTTTTGCCAAGGTCCGAAGGCGGTTTTTTCCGGCTTCCTATTGACCGCACATTTTCAATAAAGGGTTTTGGCGCTGTTGTTACAGGCACAGTTTTATCAGGGAATGTAAATAAAAATGCTGATGCTGTTATCATTTCAAAACGGGCAACTGCTCCTAAAAAAGTGAAAATAAGAGCCATGCAGAGCCACTTCAAAGAAGTAAGCGCAATAACCGCCGGGCAGAGGACTGCCATAAACTTAAGCGGTATATCTCATACAGACATTGAAAGGGGTAATATGCTCGTCTCTCCTGATATGGATATGATTACTGATGTAGCTGATGTATCCTTTGAACTTCTGAATTCAATAAAAAAACCAATAAAAAATTATTCAATCCTCAAGCTTTACCATATGACAGATGAAACTATGGCAAAGGTATCATTTGTCGGGGTGAATGAGGCTGGCCCCGGCGATAAGGTGTTTGGCCGGGTAAGGCTAAAAGAGCCGATGGCTATGATGAGGAACGACAGATTCATATTAAGAGACCCGGCCATAAATGCAACCGTAGGCGGGGGAAGGGCGCTTTTGCCGCACCCTGCAAATGTAGCCGCAACCTTTAGGTTGCGTGATAAACGCAGGCTAAAGCCTGCGGCTACCCAAGATAGACGGGGGCAATATCAAGTTTTAGATAGTCAGGATTTAAGCAAAATTTTAATATCTCTTTTGGCAGATAAAAGTGTTTTCAGTATAGACAGCCATACAATACGGCTTATGCTTAACATTTCTGAAAAGGGGCTTGAGGATCTTATAGCCTCTAACAAGGGGGAAGAAGAGATTGTCCTGATTGGCGGCAAATTAGTTTTGAAACAAAGGATTAATGAGGTGGAACAGGAGGTCATTCATATTATAAATAATTATCATAAGCAAATGCCCGGCGATATGGGGATTGAGGAAGATAATATGGCAAAGGCATTTAAAGGCGCTGTTCCTAAAGCAATTCTGCAGGTTGTATTGGGCGGCCTTATAAATTGTGGTAAGATTGCCAGAACCGGCAAGGTATTCAGCCTGCCGTCATACAGGCGCGTAACTCAGGGATTGGATAAGGAGATAGAGGATGCAATTTTATCGGTATTTTCCAGCAGGCATTTTGATCCGGTTAAAATGGACGAGGCTCTGCAATCCCATTCCTGTAAAAAAGAAGATATAAAAAAGGTATTTCAACTTCTCATCAAAAGAGGTATTGTTGTCAAGGTTACAGAAGACAGCTATATCTCTCAGGCTAAGTTGGATGAGGCTAAAGATAAGCTGATAAGATGGGTTGATGATAAAGGAAAAATAAAGGCCGCAGAGTTCCGTGATGTTCTCGGCTGCGGCAGAAAATTTGCCATAGAGCTTCTTGAATATTTTGACAAAGAAAAGATTACGCTCAGGAGCGGGGATTACAGGGTCTTGAGAAGGGCAGCGAGCAGCAAATAGTTGTTGATTATATTGTGGAGGATAAATTAAATGTCTCCAGGCCGTAAGATAAAACTTACAAGTTACGCATCCTGCGCGGGTTGAGCAGCCAAGATGGGGCATGAGGCCCTGGCGCAGGTTCTGCGCCATTTGCCGGAGATGACGGATAAAAATTTGTTGGTAGGCGCTCAACATGCCGACGACGCAGGTGTGTATAAACTGACGGATGAGTTGGCGGTTATCAACACCCTTGATTTTTTCCCGCCAATTATAGACGACCCTTATACATTCGGCCAGATAGCCGCGGCAAATGCCTTAAGCGATGTTTATGCAATGGGCGGAGCGCCAAGGCTTGCAATGAATATTGTTGCCTTTCCTGCCAACCTTGATTTGACCATACTTCAGGAAATAATCAACGGCAGCGCAGATAAACTTAAAGAGGCTGGTGTTCTTTTGATCGGCGGCCACTCCATAGAAGATAAAGAGATAAAATATGGCTTATCCATAACAGGCCTTGTGCATCCTCAAAAAGTTGTAACAAATGCCGGGGCTAAACCCGGAGATAAACTTATCCTGACAAAACCTATTGGTACCGGTGTTATAACAACGGCATTGAAAAGGGGAAAGATAAAACCTGATGAGGTTATGGATGTTATTCTTTCTATGAAGACTTTGAATGATAAATCTTCTGCTGTTATGCAGGAGGTTGGAGTAAATGCCTGCACAGATATTACAGGCTTCGGCCTCCTTGGCCATGCAATGGGAATGGCAGAGGCAAGCAGTGTCAGTATGACATTTAAGATAAAAGACATACCCTTCTTTCCAAAGGCGTTTCAATTTGTCAAAAAAAGCGCCAACCATCCAAAGATAATTAAATCAAACATGGAATATCTGTCTCCCAATGTAAAGATGTCAGATGAGATTACCTCTGAACAGGCGAATCTCTTATACGATCCGCAGACATCAGGAGGGCTTTTAATATCCGTGCCTTCAGAAAGACTAACTCAGTTGATTGATCGTCTTTCCGCTGCTAAAATTTTAGGAGCAGTAATCGGGGAGGTTGCGGAAAAGAGGACACCTGTTATTGTTGTTGAGTAAGGGGCAGTCTTTTGCTTTAAAGAGTCGTATCGTAAAATTGTCAGAAAAAGGAGTGAATATATGAAAAAAGAAATAACGTTTGTATCAGCAATGATTGTATTCGGGGCAGCTATTGGTATAGGTATTATATCTATTATAGTTGCAATTGCAGCGCCTGATCTTGTAAAAACACTTTTGACGTTTCAGGAAAAGGCTGATTTTGAGCTGATGCGGCGAAAGGCTGGCTGGATAATTGAACATATTTATTTTATCAAGTATCCGCTCCTCTGCATAGCAGTCTTTACCCTTATCTTGTTTCTCGTAAACTTGAACCCTCACGTAAAAAATAAGCTGAAGTTAAAATATCCTGGACTGAAATTTCTGGTTATTTTTCTGGGGCTTCTTGCCTGTTTCATTCTTCTGATATTTACCGGCGATAGAATTTCTAATTTGTTGAATTTTGATATTCAATCGCCGAACGCGGCAAATTTTCTTATTTTCTCATTTACCACAGGACTCTTATGGTTTATTGTTGGGGAGATGGGCTGGGCAGGCGATTTCTCATCATGGAAGATGGGTATCGCAGGAGGGGAGAATAGGCCTGTTGCGGCGTTTATTTTAGGAACTGTTGTCGGCAGCGCTGTCTACGGTCTGTCCTTTCTCTATAATTGGACATTCAATAAGTACTTCATACTGGTTTCAGAGGTCCTTGATCAGTCCGGCGAGACCTCGTATCTGGGATTCAAACTCATTGGATATGAATTGATGTTTACGACCGCTATTTTTTTTGGAATCATTGCAGGCATTATCGTTGCGCTTGCTCCGGTTTACAGGACATGCCAACAGAGATTTAAATGGCTTATATTGCCGGTTGCTCTCTCTACAGTTCTTGCGGTGGTCATTTTTGCCGTATACACGAATGCCGCAAAAAAATATGACCTTGGCAAAAAAGACCTTGCTCAGGCAGCAGGGGTGCCGGATAAGGCAATGGAGAGCCTGACCCTTGTTTTATTAAAACAGGATACGGCCACAGTGCAGGAGTGGCCTTTGCAGGCGCGTGGATCTGGTTTTGTTTCCATGAGTACTGTGGCAGCAACTGGAGAAAGCCTCAAGAGGATTGAAGACTACCTTGCTGAACATAAAGAGGGTTCGGTATTCACCTATGCTGCGCAGGATGCGCTCATAAGAGGACATCATGTGATGTGGAATTTAGAAAAAGGGGTTGAATATCAGTTTCGGTATGCGGATCAGGCATTGCTTCCTCGCATGGTGTTACTCTCCCGTCTCCGCTATCTTCCTGTGACTCCAAAAAATCTTGGCTATCTCAAGGCGCTTTCTGACGAGAGCAAGTGGTATGTGGGCAAGGATGCCTGTCTTAGGATTGCGGAGGCATTTATGCATTTTGGAATGACAAAAGAGGCCCAAGACTGGGTAAATAAGGGGAAAGAGCGCGGCGCGGATATGTCCAAGGCTGGATTTCTCAAGGATGAAGTTCTTACCCAGGGGAGGATAAAAGGGAGGGTTATTGTAAACGGAATGGCGAATGTCAGCACAAAAGTAGCGCTCATGCGTCAGGATTATAAAATCGATAAGATCGAGGACGGTGCGCTTATTCATAAACTTGTTGATGTCCAGGATATCGACAAAGACGGCAGTTTTACATTCAGAAATATAGGGAAGGGGGATTACTTGCTTATTATTGTAGCTGATAAGAATATCATCCCCTATGATATTGCGTCTAACAAATTAAAGGTAAAAAATCTCTCAGGTCCTGTAAAGATTGATATAAATAGGCCGACGATGGATTTAGGAACCGTGAACATAGTTACTCAATAGATATTTTTTGATGCAGCTTTTATTTGTTTTTACAAAACAAAGTTTATGACCGACAAATTTGACTGTATAATCATTGGCGCCGGGCCAGCAGGCATTGCCTGCGCCTACACTCTGGCAAAGGCAGGGCTGAATGTCATTGTTTTTGAAAGGGGCGAATATCCCGGCTCCAAAAATGTCTCAGGCGGAGTTCTGTATTCAAGCATCCTCAATAAACTTATCCCTGAATTTTGGAAAGATGCGCCTGTGGAAAGGCATGTGGCAAAGCGAAGATATT
>Ga0080064_1002713_pt1 | contig 28774 bp, 36 predicted proteins | sample Subgrocontami54m_FD_69260 | JGI IMG/M metagenome (GOLD analysis project Ga0080064, IMG submission 69260) | Subsurface groundwater microbial communities from S. Glens Falls, New York, USA - GMW46 contaminated, 5.4 m (SPADES assembly) (version 2) ...
ACGCGACCCCTCCCGCCCTGTCCTTGCCTGGCCCCTTCGCCGCCGCCCGTTACCGGACGACGCTGGCTGCATACCTTTCCTTGCGGAAAGTTCGAGCAAGGATTTCTGGACGAGTACGGACTCGCCCAGGTAGGATTAGGTCCTCCTTTCGCAAGAAAAGACCGCACCGTTTGTGACTTAGCCAACAACACCTGCGGTTCACGCCACACACACATGTTTGTTACGCGGTTTTGGATCATGCCGGACGGTTGAATCGCGAGGCTCCTTCGCCGCGCCCAGGACATTTGGCCTTTCGCCAAGCGCCGTGCATACGATACCTTCCCTTGGAAGCAGGAACCCGTTTCCACGGATGGAGTTGCGATGCAAAACCCGCCGTCCAAGGTCGTCGATTGGTTGTGGTTCTTTGGTTGGGCTCTCGCGTCTTCCCTTTGGTGCCTCAGCGCCGCCGCGGAACTTGGCGCGACCTTTGACGAACCTGGCTACGTCCGCTTCGGTTTGGACGCCTGGCGCAACGGTACGCATTCGACCTTCATGCGGATGGGGACGATGCCGCTGCCCGCCGACGTCGCCACGTTGCCTCTTTATCTGTATGAACGCGTCACCGGAACCAATCTCGACTTGCGCACCGGCGACCTGGGCGAGGCGCTGTTTTGGGCGCGCGCGACCAGCCTGCTCTTCTGGTGGCAACTGCTGTTCTTCGCCGGCGTTGTGGGCCGCCATCTTGCAGGCCCTTGGGGAGGTCGGCTGAGCATCGCCTTCCTGGCCTGCGAGCCGAACTTCCTGGCGCACGCATCGCTGGCGACCACCGACATCGCCGCGGCCGCGTTTCTGTTGCCGACAGCGTACTATTTCGCCATCGGTCGAGACCCCCCCCCTTCCCCCCCTTCGCAAGGGGGGGCGTGGCGGGGGTGGTGGCGGCGCATCGGCATTCCGGCCCTTTGGTTCGGCGGCGCTCTTTTCGCCAAGGCTTCCGCCCTTGCCTACGGCCCGCTCGCCTGGCTGATCATTGAAACGGACCGCCTGTGGAATCGTAGTGCAAGCGGCTCGCTTGCACGTGCAAGCGAGCCGCTTGCACTACGACAGCGCGTCTTCGCTTTTCTCGCCCAATACCGCCCCTGGTTCAGCGACGTCTGCCGCATCGGTGTGCTTGGATTGGTGATCGTGTTCGTTCTGTGCGGCTGCGATTGGACGACGCAGCCGTCGTGGGTCGAATGGGCCCATGGATTGCCCGACGGCACGACCGGCAAGGACACTATGATCTGGCTCGCGGACAATCTGAAGATCTTCAGCAACGCCGGTCACGGCCTCGTCTACCAGATTCGCCACAACCTGCGCGGCCATTCGACGTTTCTGCTCGGTGAAATGGCGGAGCGCAGCCTGTGGTATTACTACCCGGTGCTGCTCACGATCAAGCTGCCGCTGCCGCTGCTGGCGTTGCCGATGGTCATTGCTTTGGTGCGGCCGCGGGCGCTGGCGAATTGGGCGTGTGCGATTGCCGCCGGCTTGCTCGTCTACAGCCTGAATTGCAAAGTGCAAATTGGCATCCGCCTGATGCTGCCCTGGATCGCGCTGGGCATCGTCGGCTTAGCGGCGGCACTGGTGAACGGCTGGCGCGAATGCGGCGCGCCCTGGAAGCGTCGCGCGCTGCTGGCGACCGGAATTGCCTCGATCGCCTGGCTCGGCGTTTCGTCCGCTTCGATCTGGCCGCACGGGCTTTGCTATGTCAATGAGATGTGGGGCGGCTCGGAACGTGGTTACGCGCTGGTCAGCGACTCGAATTACGACTGGGGCCAGGGCCTCAAAGAACTGGCGCGCTGGCAAAAAGAACACAAGATCGAGAACATGGATGTGTGGTACTTCGGCACCGATCCGCTGCTGGGCGAGCTGCCGCTGCATCCGATCCAGGCCGCACGAATGCCGGCGCGGGAATTGCTCGACAAGGTCGAGGGCCATCATCTCGCGGTGGGCGCCTCTTGGCTGTACGGCTCCTACGGGCCTCTGCAATCCGACCTGCCGCCGCTGCTGCGCAGTCTCCGCCCGGTGGGCCGCACCCAGACGTTTTTGATTTACGATTTCACGAACGGCGCCCAGGCGCAAGCCAATCGCTAGCCGGCATTTCTCACCATCGGAGGGCGGATTTTCTAACCCGTCTTGCCATGGCGGGTTAGAAAACCCGCCCTCCGACACCGCGCAGCTCATCACTTCTCACCACCGGAGGACGGATTTTCTAACCCGTCTTGCCATGGCGGGTTAGAAAACCCGCCCTCCGACACCGCGCAGCTCATCATTTCTCACCATCGGAGGGCGGATTTTCTAACCCGTCTTGCCATGGCGGGTTAGAAAACCCGCCCTCCGACACCGCGCAGCTCATCACTATTGGTGAGAAATGCGGGCTAGACGTTCACTCGGGGCTCGCGCACGCCAACTGAAAGGTCTCCGCGACCGCCGCGTTCGTCACCTTGCCGGCGCGAATGTTCACGCCTTGCGCCAACGCCGGGCTTTCCTTCACCGCGCGCTCATAACCCTTGTTCGCCAGTTGCACGGCGTACGGCAGCGTCACATTGCACAAGGCATAGGTGCTGGTGCGGCCGACGGCGCCGGGCATGTTCGTCACGCAATAGTGGACGACGTCTTCCTCGATGTACGTCGGCTGGCTGTGCGTCGTCGGCCGGGCGGTCTCGACGCAGCCGCCCTGGTCGATGGCCACGTCGATGATGACAGCCCGGCGCGGCATGCGCTTCAGATCTTCGCGCCGCACCAGATACGGCGCCCGCGCTCCAGGAATGAGCACCGCGCCGACCAGCAAATCGGCCCGCGCCAGGCAGTCCAAAATGTTGTGCCGGTCGCTGTAGAGCGTCGTCACGTTGGGCGGCATGACGTCGTCGATGTAGCGCAGCCGATCCAGATCGATATCCAACACGAACACATTCGCGCCCAACCCCGCAGCGACCTTGGCCGCATTGAACCCGACGACCCCCGCGCCCAGGATCACCACATTGGCGGGCAACACGCCGGTGACGCCGCCCAAGAGGATGCCGCGCCCCTCGAACGGCCGCTCCAGAAACTTCGCGCCTTCTTGAATGCTCATGCGCCCCGCAACTTCGCTCATCGGCGTCAAGAGCGGCAGGCGATTGTTCTTGTCGCGAATGGTTTCGTAAGCGATGGCGGTGATGCCCGACTTCATGACGGCTTCGGTCAAGGCCCGGTCGGCGGCGAAATGGAAATAAGTGAAGACCAACTGCCCCGAGCGCAAGTGCGGCCACTCGGACGGCAGTGGCTCTTTGACCTTGACGATCAGGTCGGATCGCCGCCAAATGTCCTTGGCGTCCGCTACAATCTCGGCCCCATTGGCTCCATACTGCTCGTCGCCGATGCCGCTCCCCTGTCCGGCTCCGGCCTGCACGAGCACCTTGTGTCCGGCACGCGTCAATTCCTCGACGCCGACGGGGATCATGGCGACGCGGTATTCGTCCGTCTTGATTTCCTTGGGCACGCCGATGGTAATTGGGCTTGGCATAGTCAGTAGTCCGTGGTCCGTAGTCAGTAGTCAGTGTAGGAATCAGTCAATCGGTATCCACCGAGCGCTCGCCACTGACTACTGACTACTGACTACTGACTTTCTACAACATCTCGGAGGACCCAATTCACTCCACGAGGTGATGAATCATGCAGCGCATCATCCCATTTGCCGTCCTCGCCGGCCTGATCGCGGCAGCGGCGGTGTCCGCCCAGGACAAGGAAAAGAACCCCGTCGTCATCATGGACACCAGCCACGGCAAGATCGTCATCGAGCTGTTTGCCGACAAGGCGCCGATCACCGCCAAGAATTTTCTCAAATACGCCGACGACAAGTTCTACGACGGCACGATCTTTCATCGCGTCATCGCCGACTTCATGATCCAGGGCGGCGGCATGGAGCCGGGGCTCAAGGAGAAGAAGCCCCGCGCTTCGATCAAGAATGAATCGACCAACGGCCTGTCCAACGAGCGCGGCACCCTCGCCATGGCCCGGCTCGGTCCGCGCGAAAATACACCTGCGGAGATTGAAAAGGCCGGCGACAGCGCCACGGCCCAATGGTTCATCAACGTCAAGGACAACGCCCGCCTCGACCGCGCTCGCGCGGGCGATGGCGTCGGTTACGCAGTCTTCGGCCGGGTCATTGACGGCTTGGACGTCGTGGACAAGATTCGCAGAGTGGAAACGGCGACGCGGGGCGATCACGAGAACGTGCCGACGCAGGATGTCCTGATTCGCTCGGTGCGCCGCAAGTGATCCATCGCTTTGCTTGCGTTGAGCGCCGCGAAAGTGCTTCCCTTACGCTAAACGCAAGCACTGATATCGGAGATTCCTCGTGAGACAGGCCATTTGGGGTTTGTTGTTCTTGTCCCTGTCCGCCTGCGGCTCCTCGACGCCGAACCCGGTCGTCGTCATGGACACGTCGATGGGCACGATCAAGGCGGAGCTGTACCAGGATCAGGCGCCGACCACGGTGAAGAACTTCCTGCGCTACGTGGATGACGAGCATTATGACGGCACTATTTTCCACCGCGTCATCGCCAACTTCATGATCCAGGGCGGCGGTTTCGAGCCCGGCGCCCTGATCAAGGGTGAAGAAAAACAGACACGCGGCGCTATCAGGAACGAATCCACCAACGGCTTGCTCAATGTGCGCGGCACGCTGGCGATGGCCCGCACGGATCGGCCCGACAGCGCAACGTCGCAATTCTTCGTCAACGTCAAGGACAACGACTTCCTGAATCGTGCGCGCGCCAAAGATCGCTTCGGCTATTGTGTCTTCGGCAGAGTCACGGAAGGCATGGATGTCGTCGATAAGATCCGCAATGTCGCCACGAGGGATGATGTGCCCAAGGAAGACGTGATCATCAAATCGATTCGCCGCGCGGAAGCAAAATAGACTGGCAAGCCGCGGGATGAGCGCAGCGAATCCCGCGGGTCATCCGAGGGGGTTCTCATGAAGCCATGGTTCATCACATTCGCCTGTGCGATTGCGGGCCTCAGCCTTGTAGCCGCCCAGCAACCGCCGCCCAAGGACAAGCCGCCGCCCTTGCCGCCGGTCAATGCCGCTCTGGCGAAGCTGGACATGACGCTGAGCGATCTGGCGGGCCCAGGCTTCAGCATCGCCGGCAACAGCGACATCGTCGTCGCGGCATGTGAAAACGACACGATTCAGATTTGGAAGCGCGATGCGCTCGATGCCTCGCGCAAAGATGCGCCCAAGCCACAGGTCCTCAAGGGCCATCAGGGCCCGGTCGTCGCCGTCGCCTGGAATGGCGGCCCGGTGCTGGCCTCGGCGGGCGCGGACAAGAAGCTCAATTTCTGGTCGATGCCCGAACGGCTGGTCTTTTGGAAGGCGCCCAACAAAATCCTGTTTTGGAAAAGTGCTGAAGCCAAGTTGAAGCAAACCGTGCCGCTCGAAAGTATGCCGCGGGCCCTCGCCATGTCGCCGGACGGCAAAATCGTAGCGAGTGCCGGCGAGGACATGACCATACAACTCTGGGATGTTGCTTCCGCCAAGCCGGGGGCCAAGCTCAAGGACCACGCCGAGTGGATCAATTGCCTGGCGTTCAACCTGGACGGCAAGCAACTTGCTTCGGGTGATTTGCTCGGCAACATCAAGCTCTGGGATGTCGCCGGCGCCAAGAAGGTCGCCGACTTGCCCGCCAAGCCGCTGCCGCCGCCCAAGCCGCTGCCCGATCCGATCGCCGTTCGCGCGCTGGCATTTGGCCCCGATGGCAAGTCGATTTTCATCGGCGACGCCAACGGCGCCATCCAGGTCGCCAATCTCGGCGACGGCAAGATCATTCGCACCTTGGCCGGCCACACCGCCGCCGTGACGGGGCTGGCCTTTCATCCGTCCGGCAATTTGTTGGTTTCGACCAGCAAGGATCGCACGGTAAAACTCTGGAACCCCGCCGCCGCCGCGCCGGTCAAGAGCCTCGACGGCCACACCGCGTGGGCGGAGGGTTTGGTGTTGTTCGACCGCGGAACGAAGATTGCCTCGGTCGGCGCCGATCAAACGGTGCGCATTTGGGACATGGCGGAACCGGCGAAGAAGAAATGATGTTGGCGAGCCGACGGGCGTAAGCCCGCGGGTGATGAATTCGTCACCCGCGGGCTTACGCCCGTCGGCTCGCCAAGGTAGATGCTTGATACGTTGGCGCCGCGTCCAAGTCCAGCGATGCGAACTGACCCTGCCGCCACTTTTCCACCGCAATTGCCGCCATCGCCGCGTTGTCGGTGCAAAGGCTCATCGGCGGGATAAATAACTCCGCGCCTTCGTCGCGCGTCATTGCTTCCAGGTGTGAGCGCAAGCATCGGTTCGCCGCCACGCCCCCGCCGACCGCCAGTCGCTGCAAACCAGTCTTCCGCAGCGCCAGACGACACTTCGCGGTAAGTACAGCAACGACGGCTTGCTGAAAGCTGGCCGCCAGATCGGCACGCTTTTGGCCGGATGGCGCCGGTCCTTCGGTCACATTCTTGCCGTGCACCGCGTACAGCACGGCCGTCTTCAAACCGCTGAAGCTGAACGCCAACCGATCCTGATGCAAAAACGACCGTGGAAAGGTGTGAGCCTTCGGATCGCCGGCCTGTGCCTCGCGCTCAACTGCCGGACCGCCAGGAAATCCTAGCCCGAGGATCGCGGCCACTTTGTCGAACGCCTCGCCGGCGGCATCGTCGATGGTCGCGCCCAAGAGTTCGAACGTGAGCGCCGATCGACAATGAAACAAGCTCGTGTGCCCGCCGCTGACGACCAGGCCGACGCACGGGAAAATGTCGCGCCCGGCGGCCATCCGGCACGCGTAAATATGGGCTTCGATGTGGTTCGCGCTGACGAGCGGAACTTCCAAGGCGAGCGCCAACATCTTGGCCGCGCTGACGCCGACCAAGAGAGCTCCGACCAACCCCGGAGTGTTGAGTACCGCGACGCAACCGATGTCGGTCAGTTGCAGGTTCGCTTGTTTGAGCGCCTCGTCAACCGTCGGCAACAGGCGCTGCAGATGGGCCCGCGCCGCGACTTCCGGAACAACGCCGCGGAACCGAGCATGCAGATCGGTCTGCGAGGCGACGACGTTGGCGCGGATTTGCAGATCGTCGGTGAAGATCGCCGCCGACGTTTCATCGCACGAAGTTTCGATGGCCAGGAAATTCACGCGAGCGCCTTTTCCTTCTTGCGCTTGGCCGGCTCTTCCTCCGCCGGCCATTCTTGCCAGCGGGCGCATTGGCGGAAGAACGCCAGCGGATTCTCATAAACGATCTTGCGAATGACGCTGTCCGCATGGCCGCGACGTTTCATTTCCTGAATCAACTCCGGCACCGCCAGTGGATCCGATTTGCCCCAGTCGCCGGCCGAATTCGCCATGATCCGCTCCGTGCCGACCATCTCGATGATGTCCACCGCCCGTTGCGGCGTGCATTTCGTTGTCGGGTACAGCGTCATCGCGCACCAGAAGCCGTTGTCGAGCGCGTGGCGAACGGTGTGCTCTTCCACATGATCGATCAACACGCGGTGCGGCGTCACGCGTTTGTCATTCTTGAGCATGTCGATGATCATGCGCGTGCCCTTGTACTTGTCTTCCAGGTGCGGCGTGTGGATCAGGATCAACTCGTTGTACTTCATCGCCAAATCGACGTGCTCCTGAAACACAATCGCTTCGTTGCGCGTGTTCTTATTGAGCCCGATCTCACCGATGCCCAGCACGTTCGGCTTGTCGAGAAACTCCGGGATCATGGCAATGACGCCGCGCGACAGCTCGACATTCTCCGCCTCCTTGGCGTTGATGCACAACCAGGAATAATGGCGGATGTTGAATTGCGCGGCTCGCTTCGGCTCGACCTCGGTGAGGTGCCGGAAGTAATCACGGAAGCCGTCGACGGAGCCACGATCGAACCCGGCCCAAAACGCGGGCTCGGTGATGGCAACGCAACCGGCGTAGGCCATGCGGTGATAGTCGTCCGTCACGCGCGAAATCATGTGGATGTGCGGGTCGATGTAGTACACGTTGACACCTTAAACCTTTCTGTTATTATAGTTGTGTAATCGTGCTGCACGGTAATCACGCACGGTTTCACGGTTTTTCGCAATCTCCCGCACGGTATTCCGTGCGCTACATCTTGAGGGCGCCGCCATGTCACGGGGAAAGAAGCCGTCCGTCAGCTACTGGAACAGCCGCGACGGCTACGGGTGCTGGATCGACGGCACACAACATATTCTAGCAAAAGGGCCGGACGATGCACCTAAAGGTCCGACGTATCTTGAGGCTGTCGATCGCTTTCGCAAACTCCTCACAATGGAGACGAACAAGGGCACCGATGACTATCTCGTTTCGTCGCTTTTCAATGCGTACCGCGCTTACCTGCACGCGACGCGCAAGAGCGGCGTGCCCGGCGTGTTCGAGATCATGGCCCGAGGGTTCGCGGCGAAATTCGGCAACAAGCGAGTCCGCGATCTCCTCCCCACCGACTTCGACGAATGGCTCAGCAGCCAGAAGCAATGGAACCCCACGAGCCAGGCACACGCCGCCACCCTCATCCTTGGTGCGCTCTCCTGGGCCAGGAAGAAACGGCTCATCGAGAACGACCCGCTGGCGGGCCGGATCGAACGGCCGCAGCCGATTCTCCGTGGCCGGGACGCGCGCATGTCCGAGGAACTGATGGACGTGCTCATCGGGGAGTGTTTCAGCAAGGCCACGTATTACCGCAAAAAGCGGACGGACAAACCTGCTGTGCACCTGCGGAGTGTCGGCTTCTGCGACACCTTCGGCAAGTTGCTCTGGCTTCTGCGCCTTACCGGAGCCAGGCCGGGCGAACTGCGGAACGCCGAGGCACACAACTACCAGAGCGGCCGACTTGTGTTCCGGTGGAACGCGACGAAGGGCTACGTCCACAAGACGGCGAAGAAGACGCAGCGCGACCGCGTCATCTTCCTCACCCCGGAGGCCCAGGCGTACACGGAGGAGTGCATCAAGAAGCACCCCGAGGGGCCGATCTACCGCACACTGCGACGCACGGCGTGGACGCTCCAGAACTGTGCGAACAAATGGCGTCAGTGGTTGCTGCGCCGGCCGAAGGTCGTGGCTTACATGAAAGAGCACGGCATCGATCCCAAGAACGTGCGGATGTACAATTTTCGTCACTCTTGGGCCTGCACATACCTGGATAGCACGGGCGACATCTTCGGCGCGGCGATGATGCTCGGCACGTCGGTGAAGATGTTGCAGACGCGGTACTTCCACATGGACGAAGAGAAGCTTCACCGGCGATACCTGGAGTTCATGGGGAGGGCGCAGAAGACGGGCTGATCCGCCAGTGCAATTCCGGCATGGGCTACCACATCTGCATCTGCTTCTTTGGTCTGCCCCTCGGCCGCTGCGGAGGGGGCGGCATCTCATCGACCTCGGGCTTTGCCGGTCCCTCCATCAATTCGATCAAGCTGTCTTCTTCCACGAGTACCTTCCCCGTCGCACGGTTCGCGCGAAGTTTGCCCTCGGCGATGAGCTTGTAGACGAGCTTCACCGACACGGCCCCGTTGAGGCGCTGAACAACCTGTCTGACGCTCAGGTAAGACTTCATCTACGCCACTCGATGTCAGCTTCTGGAATGCTCCTCGGTGCGCTACTCGCAATGCCCGCCGCACCTCGCGGGTACGTCAACTCGGCACGTTCCCTACCGGCTCCTGCGCACTTTCTTTGTCATTGCTGGGACACCGCTTCTCGTCACTTTCAGATTGGCGGTAGCCGCTGGTAGTCGCACGGCAGTAGGCTTCAAGGGCTTCCTCGGAGATCCGGATGGTTCCGCGCTTGAGGCCGAATCGGTGGGCGCGGATTCGACCCTCGGCGACAAGCGCGTAAACAGTTGCCGGGGAAATGTTCAACAGTGCGCTCGCTTGTTTCACGGTTATCAGTGCCATAGCGTCACCAACTTTGTAAAATCCAGCGGGAGAGAACTAGCATGGCTTGTTCATTGCCGGAGGCCCCAGCACGATGCCGGGGCCTCCGGCGTTTTGGGCGTTACTTCGCGGCCAGGACCGCACTGTTCGCTGGCGCCGGGCTCGGTTTGCGATCGGGTTCGTGGGGCCCGACCTTCATCCCGATGGCGCGGAGCAAATCGCCCTTGCACATCGGTCCGACGAACGACTTGTCAGAGAACGCGACGTTGAATACCTCGTCCTTCTCCTTGCGGCACCAGGCGCAGGCGCCAGGCCCGACACTGCGAAACTCGACGGTGATGCTGGTCATTACTGACCTCCTCATGAAAAACGGAGACGAATTGCGTCCTGCAACTTGTGGAGCAATTCCTTCTCGCTCCAGGGTGGTTCACACGTTTGATTCCAAAGCTGAAGGAGCGGAAAAGCCTGCTCGATAGTCAGGCCGAACTTATGCACCAAAACGCAGGCCACGCGAAAGGTCCTTGCGTGACCGCCTTGGCCGCTAATCGCTCCTTCGACATGGGCCAGGTATCCTCTGGCACGCCGAACGAGGACGGCGGGGTTGTCGTCCAGGACGATGCCGGCAGCGGGTTTCCGCCTTCGTTCTCTTGTCCAGCGAATCCTTGCGACCGGCAGTTCCTCGGCGGGCCGCAATCCATCTCCGAGCCAGCGGTACTCGCCGTGTTCGGTTCGGGAGAATGGGATCAGTTCCAGGCCGCCGTCGGTGCGGATGTCAATTTCCATGCCCTTGATCCTCACTTGGTTCAAGACCTGGACGCCTTTCCGCTTGCGGTACCCCAGGTGCACGCCGCCACGCGGAGTCGCGATCTTGTGTGTCGTGTCGCCGCACTCCGCCAGCACCAGTTCGGCCTTCGCCGGATCGTCGCAATCAAACACGACCAGGCCGCTCGTCACGATGGCGATGTTCCGCCGGGGGCTGAACCACTCGCGCAGCAAGTCGACTGGCGGGAGCTTGGTCTGCCATTCTTTCCACTTGACGGCCGGGATCTTCGTGCCCTCGACGACCGGGATCGGGACGAGGCCCTTCTCCAAGGCATCGAGGGCGACGGCCAAGTTGTCATGCGGCTTGTTCATCGTCTTCTTCAGGAAAATTGTTGCTGATCCACTCCGCCGCCGCACTCTCCAAAGCCATCAACAGAGCACCCCAGACCAGTGGCGACTGATCTCCATACTTCGCTTCTGGGAAGTGCTTCACGAGAATATCTCCATATGCTTCGAGTGTTTCTTCCACCACGATGCAGACGTTGCACTCGTCCGGCTTGAGTCTCTTGTTTCCGAGAGATTTGGTGTGCTGGCATTGCTGGCATTTCTCGTCGGCCGATGATGTTTCATTGTTTGCCATCTCTATAAGTGGGGAATGTGTGTAAGGGGAATCACACCGCCTCTCGACGAAGGCATCGCACATGCAGCCTCCCGCGCCACAGGATTTGTTCCAGGCCCGGTAGAGCTGCCCTGTCCGCACGTCGCGGACAAACCGCGACCACCGCCGGCCGCGCGGAATCTCGATGTCGCTCCGGATGAGCAACTGGAGACGGACTCCGGTCCGTCGATGAACGGGCGTGAAAACCCGTGTTCCTGCCGGTGATGTCTCGTTGGCGTTCGCCATGATGAAAAAAGGGAAAGAGATAACGCCGTGTTCAGGGTGCCTTCGTGCGGAGCACTTCGTCCTTGATCGCGGACATCAGCCGTTTGAGCTTCTCGTCGTCCTTCACGCCGAGAAACGTGTTCCCGCCGTTGGTGACCAGGTTGTAGGACAGCGATCCGAGCGTATCGAGCAGCTTGCGCAGGCTCATTGGCTGGGACTTCGGCAGGTCGATGAGTGGAATCACGAATTCCGTCATGCCGTCCTTCATGTACGTGTAGCGCTCGGACATTACGTTCGCGAGGTAGAGCCGGTACACGAATGGATCGATCAGCGAAAGCGTGAATTCCTCTTCGCTTTGCTTCGTCGTGGGTTCGACCAGCACTTTGTGCTCCCACTTTTCCGCCATCGTCAGCGGGAAAATCGGTCTGCGAGAACAATCGCGAGTCACTCGGAGCGTCGCAGAAATCGCTGCGAATTCTTCCGGTAATAGAACAAAAACGGACATATAAATGAGTGAAAAGGAAACGGGTAATCAGCATGGAGCGACCTCCTGCATGGACATCTGATCGTGCCGCGGTTTGATCTCCTGCGGCTCGCGTCGCCGCCTCGCGCGGCGCATCGCCTCGCTTACCGTCTGCTCGGTGAGGCTGCCGATGTAGCTCTTCCCGATGGATGTCGCCCGTACCGCTTCGTCGAGCAGCTCCAACGCGAACAGCAAGTTCACCTTTCGGGCCGATGCTTTGAGTCTTCTCATAATAAATAAAGGAAAAAAGTAATGGTGCCCTTGCGGGCGAAGCCGACAAAGCACGCCCGGCCCGCCGTCAAAAGCCGCAGCCGAAGGACCGGCTTGACGGCGTAGGGCCGTGGCGTGCGAAACTTTCTGAGCCTGCAAGGGAGTGCTGAGGATCGCGTAAATTTGGCGATCTCAGCGAAAGAAGTGAAGCGTCAAGGTTACCGTGCTGGCAGTCGCTAGGACTGCACCACAGCGGCAACACATGAAGAATTCGGGAGTGTCAGGGCACTCCCGACTTGCTTACGCAGCTCCTTGCTGCTGCAAGCTGACGATAAAATCGTCGGCTTGCTGAATCACCTTGATGAGATTCCCAAGGTCGCTCGCGTCGAACGATCGTGTGTACTTCCAGGGTTGGCCCGGAATCTTGTACGATCGCTCAAGCGTGATTGAGTAGAACGTTCTTCGGTCCATCCCGACCAGGACTTCCTTGGTCCAGACGCTGCCGGATACGTTCTCCTCGCGGAACATCTTCAGGGGTTTCCGCTTCTCGTCCTGAGGAGCGGGTGCCTCCGCTTTCGCGGGAACTTTCTTGTTCTTGGCTGATGCTTCCATACTGCAAGGGGGTTAGATGCACGGAATGGCCGTGCGCCAAACCCACCGAGCCGTCCGAAGCTACCCTGATAGACAAACAGACAGCTGCGGTGGCTGCTTGAAATCTCCTTTTGTTCTCTGACCTCCTGGGCGGGTAGGTCTTCAGATTGGCGCATCCTCATGACGATCGGATTCACTGTCCTTTATGCGCCGCTGAATAAGTTTATCGAAGATCTGCGTGATCCGTTCCAGTGCCATCCTGACAAGCAGAATCGTTTCAACTAGCTCAAGCTTCTCCTTCTCATTCACAGGCTCTGGCATAGCCATGAGCTGCTTTAGCATAGTCATGATTTTTTCGATTTCTTGCCGGCTGCCCTCGATTTTTTCATCCATTGTCATTCCGGCGTGTTCTCGGAGAACCTCCTCCTTCACGTCGGGAAACTCGGCGTGAAAGTATTCTTCGATATCGAACTGTTTGTCCGACATATTGGACCTCGTCATTATTGCGAAGCGCCGGTAAACTTGCGGCCGGATCGCGGAAACAGTTTGAAAGACTGGCCGCGTTCAGGTTCGCCGCCAGAGAATCCATTCTCGCTACTTCATCTTTACCGCGTCGGTAAGCGGCAGCTCGGTTGGCGTCCCGTCATGCCGAGTTGAACGAAGCCGCCGCTCGCCTCGATAATTCCTGCAGACCTTCGACGCTTGCAATCTCTATCCAGTTAGAAGCAACACCATGAGGATACTGATAAAGAACAGAGCCGTCTTCCCAAAATTCGGCTCGGGCCTGCCACTCAACGTATTGTGCTTCCCTTCGTCAAAAAGCAGGACGATAGACGAAACCAGGAACAGGACAACGAACACTCCGAGGAGAGTGAAGAGCAGCCAATGGAGTTTCGATACCTCGTCGGAAGAGCGCATGCCGTCTTTGCCGATAAACACGCACCCCGGTTGCAGCAGGATCAGCGGCGCCAGGATGGCGCAAAGTGCCTTACCCATGGGATCATCCATCGTTGACAGGCTGCGCTTCCGTTTCCAGAATGAACTCCCACGCCCGATCAAGCAGCAGTCGAGCGATGGGCAAATCGTCGCGACCGAGGCTCGTTGTCGTCTTCCACTCCTCGCCCTCCCGGTAAATTTTTTGGAGCGAGACTTTGTAGAACACGTTGACAGCGGCGTGATTCTCGAAAATCGCGGCCTTCACGCCGCGCAAGCGGAAGACGCGAATGGGCTTGTTTGATGACGCGCCGGTTGTCGTGACGGTCTGGCGGCCGTCGGCGTCGGTCTCGCTGTGATTGACGCCGTGGGCCTCGGTCCTGGTCTCGCTTTTCTTTGCCATGATGCACCTCGTTTGCGAAAGTACGTGTTGTTCAGAGTTGCGAAGCACCGGTAAACTTGCGGCGTTCGCGATAAATCACCCACTCACGCGAGCCGAAGCTGGGCCGCGTTCAGGTTTACCGCCCAGAGAATCCATTGTGGCTACGTCATCTTCATCGCTTTGGTAAGCGCAAGATCGGTTGGTCTCCCGCCAAGCCGAATTGAGCGAGCTGGTTGGCTGCTTGAAATCTCCTTTCAACCGACAAGCAGCATGACGACCAGGGCGGCGAAGAGCGCCATCATCATCGCGACTCCCTTGTCGTCACGCACCGGCGATTGTGACTGCTGTTCTTTGAAGATCGCGGCGAACACCGACACAACCAGGATGACCGCGAAGAGGGCCAGTACGATGTAGATCGCAGGGCTCACTTCTTTCAGTTCCGAAGCCGGGCGCGGACCGGGGCCGTTGTTGGTGACCGAGAAGAACGTGCAGCCTGGCAACAGCAGGATCAGCAGCGGCCAAAGTTTTCGCATGGGAGCCTCCGTAGTTCGAGTTTGCGAAACGCCGGTAAATCTGCGGCTTTCGCGGATATCACTCGCTCACGCGAGTGGAAGCTGGGCCGTCATCAGGGAGTAACGGCCCAGAGAATCCGTCCTTCCTACGCTATTCTCGCCGCTTGAGTAAGCGGCAGATCGGCTGCGATCCCGCCATGCCGACCTCAACAACTCGTCCAGTCTTTTCCACGATCCCGGCGTGAACCATCGCTTCCAGCAATCCGTCGTTCTCGGAATAGGTCTTGAAGACAAACTCGTCATCTGCAAGTCGCACTCCTTCGACGTTGATCGACACGGTTGCGTAGTCCAGGCCATCCGACTCGTCGATGAGCTGGACGGCCAGGCCGCCGTGAAGGTAACTCTCGGTGCGTACCGAGAGTTCGCTGGTCATGCACGGCACGCTAAAGGTGAATGTCGCAGGCATACAAAACAGTTGGGAAAGAAATAACCGCACCTCGCGGTGCGCCAAACGCCTTACTGACACGTCCCTGAACGGTACAGAAGGCGACTTTGGCAAACAGGAGTGCGAGAACGCGTAAACTTGGCGCTCGCATGAAATCATCCGCAGAGCGGATCGAGGCTGGACCGTCGTCAGAGGCAACGGTCCAGGCATCCCTGCTATGGAATCAGCAGTCGAATGACGGCAGTCGCCGCCAGCATGGTCGCCCAGCCGGCGAAAAAGCCGATCATAAGCCGCCTGACGCCCTGCACTCGGCGTAGCTTCTTCACCACGCTTGCGGGGCTGTGCCTCGTAACCAGTCGTTCCCTCTCCAGTTCCCACCACATCGTGAGATTCTTCACGCTGTAGTCGCCGGGGTGTTTTTTCCGAAGCTCCTCGATGTCGCGGTTGACTTCGTCGAGCAGCGCGGCGAGGCCGATGATTTCCTGCTTGTCGTCCATGATGAGCAGTTGGAACAGAAATAAACGCCCCGAAGGGCGCCATGTCATCGACGCATACACCTTCCTGAAAGGCATGCGCGATGGTGTGGCCGCTACTCATAGGTAAGACCTCGGTCGCATTTTCGACTCGAATAGGCCCAGCGCTTTGGTCTTTTTCGTCACCATCATGAGGTCATCCCAGCACACAAACACGTCCTTGAACGCGATTTTTCCTGCCCGACGGTCGGTGAAGACGACGCCCTCCTTGGTCCGTTTGCAGACACGGCACTCGGCCGTTGTTACGTCCTGGATCGTGCGTTCGAGCCGGATATCAACGATCTCGTTCTCATCCGGTGAGTAAGGATGCTCCATGACGAGCCGTTTCAACGCATCCACGTTTGGTTCTCGCGGCTTCTGAGCTTGCTTCGCCGTGACCGGTTCCTCGATGCCGAGGTATTCCCTGGGATTTCGGCTCATCGCCTGTTCCATCTCGTCCAAGTGGTCCAGTCTTTCTTGCTCAGCCTTGTTCATTTTTTACCTTTCGTGAAAGAAAGCCGGAACGAACTGCAATCGCAACGCGGTGACAGCTTGCCGCCGCTCCGAGCGGCGTGCGGACCGAGCTTCGAGCAAGGTCCGCTGGGGTGCCGGGGGCCGCAGCCCCTGGCCCCTCAGTCGTAGCGAGCGGCAGCGAGCGTCCCGGCCCCGCGAACCACAGAGAGCGGATGGCCGGGGACGACTGAGGGGCCAGGGGCCGAGGAGCGGAGCGACGAGAGCCCCTGGCACCCCCAAGCTGTCCCGGCAAAAGCACTTGCGTCGGACCCGCCTGACCTCTGCTGGTTGTCCTGGTCTGGTACAGGTCTGGCAGGCCCGATGGTACAGGTCGTGGTACACCTTTCGGTACATGGCTCACCTCACGATCAACGGGGCCGGATCGCCCTCGCATGGGTAGAACAGCGGCTCGAACAAGATCGTCTTCTCCGTCAGTTCCGGTCTTGCGGCGAAGCGCCACAAATCGGCGCGCTCGCTGGTTTTGAAGACCTGTCGCAACAAATCACGACGCTTCGCAGTCGGGCTCACGGTCACAACCGTGAAGCCGGGCACGGTCGCTTGCGGGAAGAAGCGAAGTTGCAAATTTCGCCTGGCGAGTTCTGCGTAGCCCGGCGGCTTCGAAATTGCCTCTTGCTTGGCGCCCGTCGTGGCCCTATCGATCTCCCAAAGTAGCACCTTGCTTTCACCGTCGATGCCCAGAAGACACGCACAATCCGGAGCGCACACGAGCCGATGCGCCTTGTCAGGGAACAGCGTGAAAAGCCCATAGCGTTTTTCCGGCAGCGTTTCGTTCTTGTTGACAACGTCGAATTCGTTGATCCAGCGGAGCATTTCAACCTCGTGCTGAGCCGCAATCGTGTCGTCAAGGGTCATGTGTAGCTCGGTGATTTCCTGCCAGTGCCAGGCGTAATGGGCCGGCGGCGCCTGCGTATTGGTCGCCAGGAACCGCACGTCACCGAAGTGCGCCGCCAGCAACTCACCGCCTTTGCGTGACGGATAGTACAAACTGCTCGCCGGCCCGCCGCTCGTGCAATGGATGTAGGAGGACATGCGATTCACCAGCTCGTTTGCCTTCAGGTGTTGCATCCGTCGGCGCGTAACCCGGCCATCGGGGTCGTTTGGAAATCGTCGGCGGCGAATCTGCGGTGTGCTCATGACGAAATACCTGTCGATGTCATGCAGAACGCCTATGTCTCGTTCGGTGGTGATGCTCATACGCCAAACCTTGATGCCTTCTTTCGTCCGTTGCCGTTTGTTCCATTCGCGGAACCGATCTTGTGACTGAGCAATGGCAAGTCCGCCGCCTTACCATCCGCGTGGCCGTTTTGCGATGGCTTGCCGTTCGTTTTCCCGTTGCAATGGCACGCGCCGTTCTCGGAATGTTTGCCATTCACCGCCACGATTGTCGGAGAATCCACTTCTTCCGTTTCACCCGGAACGAAGTAGTAGGGGCGCAACTCGCGAAGACGCGCCTTCATGCGCCGGATCGCGTAATACTTGTCGTCGGGGTCTTCCCACCACTCTTTCACCGGATAGATTCTCACCGCGATGGATTGCCTCACGCCTCGGCAACTGACGATCGCCTCGGCGACACTGAGGCAATGAATCTGTTGCATCAGGCGCTCAAATTGGTCGGCGATGGCTCCCTCTTCATAGAGTCCTTGCCATTCGTGCTCCGACACCATGTTGGCCAGGAGCATCGTCTTTTGCGCAACGTTGTGGCTGGTGCCTTCCATGCCTCCGTTCCCCCAGTTTGTTGCCCTTTGCCGGTTCTTTCCTCGGCCCCAAGCAACGCCGTTGGCGTTCGTGACTGCCTCATTGTCTGTTTCCGATTGATTGCTCGTCGTCGTTCTTCCATCGGCGTGCGAGACGTGTCCTGAGCGCGTCTGACTGCTACCAAGGGTCTGCTGCGGGATGTAACCGACCACATCGCGTCCGATGATAATTGGAGAAAGGCCGTGAGATTCGTTTGAACTGGCGCCGCTCGTGTCGCCCTGCGTATCCACGTGCTGAAGTGCCTCTGCCCTCCCGTGCGTGCGAGCGATCCCTTTCATGAGAGCGACCATCTCGCTGATGACTTCGTTCTCACTTTCGCCTTCGCTTTCCGAACCGCCCTCCAACCAGTTCTTGCTCTTGCTCTCGCCGTAGCTGTGCTCCTCCAAGTGCTTTTCGATCCAGCCTCGTTGCCTTTGGACCTCTTGCAGTAACCTTGCGAAGGAAATGTTCCCAGCTCCGAGGCGGTCTGCCAAAATCTCCTTGTCAGGGCGGAAAGTCTGCTGAAAGCAAACAACCGTTCCGCACTGGCTGAGGACACGCGGCGCCATGTCGAAGTCACCCTTGGCCAGAGTGGAAAGGTCCTGGGCCGCGAGGATGATCTTGAGCTTGTATTTGCGGTGTGTGCCCAATGCTCGCTGAAGATCTTCGCCAAGGAACTCGCCGCTTTCGTCGATGACCAGGCTGAACGGCTTGCGCGAGTGAGGCGGCAAGTCTTCGTCTGCCTCCTTGGCCAACAGTACCTCGTCGATCAAGAGACCACCGAAAGTCACCTTCGCGTCGTGGCTCCAGGCCGGCGTCTGCCCGAGCGCCGCGATCAGGAACTCCCCGTCACGGATGATTTTGCCCACGTCAATCGAAGGATGGCGCTGCGCGAACACTTCGCGAACAAGCGGCGAGAGAATGTCCACGAGGCGATTGATCGCAGACTCCAGTTTGTCGCGAATCTGTTCGCTCCTCGTTTCCTGCAGCCGCCGGAAATTGCTCTGCACCCAGTCGGGCAGAAATTCCCAAACGAGGGCCAGCAGTCGGTCAAAGTCCGGGTTATCCGGGTCGGTGAAAATGAGCATCTTGTCGAGGCCCAAGTGCGTGTTCCTGTCGTCGATCGCCGTACCGCAGACGTAAAGAATGCTCTTGAGCCATTTCTTCAGCCGGTTCATGACTTCGAGGTCGGCTTCGGCGACTCGGCGCAACAGGCTGCGGCAAACTCGATCTACCTTCGCGCCGAGCAAGGAATCGTACTCCATCTTGCTCACCTGGCTTCGCAGCGGCAGGTGGGCGAACGGGTCGTAGGCAACCGCGTTCTTCGGGCCGATCTCGACGATATGCACCTTGCGCCAGAGTGAATCATCTCCCAGCGCCTTCTGCGCGGCTGCAAAAGCAACCAGGTTGTTCGCCGTGTCCGAATGCGGATCGATGTAGCAGAAGCCCAAGCCGCCCAGCATCTGCTGCCGCAGCAGCAATTCGATGAAGGACGACTTGCCTGATCCGCTGCCGCCGAGGACCGCCATGTGAACCGCGGTCTGCTCCTGTGTGAGATAGATCGGCTGCTGCGATCCAAATTCAGTACCGATGAGAAACGGCTGGCCTTCCAGCGCTTTCTGAAGCAAGCTTGGTCGTGCGGCCGTTTGAACACGTTTTGTCGGCGCCAGAAGCATGACAATACCTCACACGTCTTCGGGGTTAATTGGGTGCCGAGTGAGGACTTTAGACCGTCTCTTGTCCTCTTCCTCTTTTTGAATCAGCTCTTGCCTACGTTCGGCCACGAGTTTGACGAGTTGGGCTATGAGCGTGCGGGCCGCGGTCCAGGCCACCTCGGGTGTGCTGCTATCGGGGATCTCGGACTTAAGCGATGCCAAAAACAAATGCGGCGGAAAGATCTCCTTCAACATGTTGGCGTGCTCGCCGTAAAACTCCTTGACCTTCGCTTGAGCTTCTTTCACGTCGCGATCCGCATGCGCTTGTTTCGCCTTCTCCTCCTGGTCTCGTTGTTGGTCCAATCTTTGCTGCTGTGCCACTGCAGCTCGCTCTGAGGACTGCTGCCGGGCAATTGCGCGTTTTCGTTCTCGTTCTGGCGCCGTCCTTTGCCAGTAGGCAATGACACTCTTGATCGGCCAGTACAACAGGATCAGGGGCGGTCCGCAGAGCATGACAAGTGCCAGTCCGATGAGGTCGGCTTCTACACATAGACAAACAAGGTAAATCCAGATGATCCACAGGAGGACCACGCCCATTATGGGGAGCGTGGCGCTGCTATTGTTGTGATTGGCGCTCATTGTGCCCGTATCCGGTAAAGGGAGGCATCATGCCTGTGAACCGACTCGTCCTGGCCGGTGGGGTGTTTACTTCTTTTGCCCAGGCTCTGGTGGAGGAGAAGCGGAAAGCGGAGGCGCCGGACCCCCAACGAGGGGCGGAACGACAGTGATTTCCGGTGGCGGTGACCCAGGTGGAACCACCCCCAGGATGTTTGCAGTGTTGTTCCAGTGCAGCGCGTAGCCGATGGCGGCTGTGCCGAGCAGGAACACCAGCAGCGTCGCGGTTACGCCCCTCCAGAAGCCCTTGGCGATGTACCATCCACGGAGATGTTCAAAGGCCTCGCACGGATTGCTTTGCGGCACTTCTTCAAAGTTAAGATTCATGAAATCTCTTCATCAGGTTGATGCGCGGGACGGGCGTGGGCCCGCACAGTTGGGGTAGTCGTCCTTCACTCACGCTGCTGTTGCATCTTCTTCACGTGTTCGCGATACCACCGATCCTGTTCCGCGAAGAAGCGATCCCTCCACTCTTGATGTTCCTGCTGCTCGCGGGCAAGCTCCTCCCGAATTCTTCGGAAATATTCTTCGAGCTGCCTGTCGGAGTCGTCACCCATTGCCTTGGGGGCAACGTCGGACACGTACAGATGCTCGTAGTCCTTGGATATTTGAAACAACCAGCTATAGCCTGCAGCGTTGATGAGAGCCTCGATCTGGTCCCTGGTAGCAACCCCATGGTAGCGCGTGAGTACGCCCACGACGAAGTAGTGACCCTTGATTAGCGGCCCACCGGATCCACCGGCACGGACCTTGCAGCTCAGATCTCCCTTCTCGTCGACCGTGCAGTCTTGCGTGGAATACTCACTGCCGGGATACCCGTAGAGAACCGCCTTGCCCGTCGATGGAATGGCTTTAGTGGCGAGGAAGTATCCGGCCGAGTCGGGAAGGGGGACTTTCGCCAGGGCCAAGTCAGTGTTTTCGTCCTTGGCAATAAGAGTGACGGGATTTCCGTCGATGGTCACGATGTTGTCTTTCATTACGTGGTATGCTGTCAGGATGAGGTAGTGTTTCTTGACGCCTTCTTTGTGGCTGTCAATGCCAATGACGGCGCCCGACCCGTTGGCCCTGTTGCCTTTCAGGTGGACGACCTGGGCATGCGCCGTCGAGCCGCCCAGCAGAACGAAAACAATCGTTGCGACGCAGACCACGGCAGAGCAGAGAAATCGACTCGCCAACGGGCGCGCGGAGCGGAACGTGGAACGAACCATTGACGGTCCTCCTCTATCAGGGGTAATGGGGTAGTGAGCGTGTTTCCGGCGGCTGGCCTACCGCGGTCAGGCGTTGCAGGCCAGCTGTTGCAATGTCGTTCTTTTTTCGGGAAACTCCTGTACCACCTTTCCGTCGAGCAGCGGCTCCTCGCAGGGAACGCCTCGTTCATCGAGGTATGCTTGTTTGAAAAAATGGGCGACGTTGGCATCCTTGCACTGGGCGTTGATGTCTCGGACCCAGTCGATGTCCATGATGCGCCTTTTCTCCTTGGCAGCCCGCTCACAGCCCGTGATGATCCAATCCAGCCACGACAGATACGGACGGAAATCCATCCGCTCAAGGAGCGGCTCGGCGGAGACGAACTTGATGGCCGCGGGGATCACGTGCAGGTGGTCCATGCGATCCAGAGATTTCGTGCAGCCGCAGGTTACACCCATCCAGACGTTGGGATAGCCCTCGCCCCAGTCCGCCGGCAGGCGATCAATGGCCAACTCCGGGCGCTTGGTCAGGATCAACCAGTCCAGGTTCGTGCATTTCTTGATGATCTCCCAGGCTTCGGGACGCCATTCGTCGGCGCCAGGGTGGAAGAAGTCGCTCATCGAGCAGGTGAAAACACGATGACGTTCGCCCGCTCGAAAAGCCGCTCGGTCCCAACGCTCTGGGTCCGCCCAGGTCTTCGTTCTCATGGGACCGTTGAACGGCTCGTATCCGCCGCGCTTCATGATTCCCGCAATGTAGCACTCAATGCATTCCGGGCTGACCTTGTTGCATCCCCACCAGGGGTTCCAGCTGCAGTCCGTCCAGCCGATACTGCTGTTTCTGGCCATTGCCTTGTTCTCCCATGACCTAACATTTCTCGATGATCTGGCGGGCTTCTGTAAGTTCCCGTTCGCTTTTCGCGATCGCCTCTTCAACCTCGCTCCGAATCGGAGGCAGCCAACCCAGGAAATAGTAACTAACGATACACGTGAGGCAGAAGACAACGATGACAATGCCGAGTACGACAGCACGTGCTTCCGGGAATATCAGGACGCCGCCGCCCAGGAGGACGAGAGGGCCGATTGCGGCCGCCGCCATTGCCGCGGCCGAGCGCATCGAAAGATCGGCCTTGCGAAGGGTTGCCGGCAACAGGGCAATTTCGACCAGCACGGAGATAAATGCAGCCGCGACGATTCCCGTCTCAATTCTTCCCGACTTAGTCGCCGCCAGCATGATCCCAGCAATCAAGCCAATCAGAGAGGCGAGTGTTGGCGTTACTGCAATCAATGCCCACAGACCGACACGCCCTTGCGAATACTTGAACATGGAAGGCTCCCGTGTTTTGCGATCACCAGAGATTACTCATCCCGTACTTATGAGCTCGAAACGTCACCAGAATCTGACGGCCGATGTACCTCGCGGACTTCGGCTCACTGTGCTTCCAGACAAGGTTGGTCTCCGCCCTCGCGGCTCCCATATCGGCGCCCCTGCATTTGTCACAAGCGATACTCAAGCAAACGACCTTTCGGCTTGAAGCCCTCCCGAACGTAGAGACGTTCGGCAGCGTCGTTGTCACCGGCAACGTAAAGCCGCAGCATGGTAAGTCCACGGTGCCGGGCGTGTTGTTTGGCGCGCTCAACGAGTCTTGCGGCGATCCCCTGCTGTCGAAACGGCCTTGCGACGGCTACGTTGTCGATCCAGCCGTAGTATTGGTTGGTCCACTCGTCGAAGAGTGTCTTAAGTTCCAGTTGACCGATCACTGCCTTCTCGGGACCGCAGGCAAGCCAGTATCGTCCCAATGCCGGGTTGTGGAGGACGGCCAAAACGCCAGCCCGCAGCGTCTGGTCGTCCAGATTGACGCCATCGGCGTCTATCGCCAGCACCCGGTTGAGGATCGTAATTGCTCCCGCGTCAGTCGGACAAGCTCGGCGGAGAGCAAGCGACGCACTCTTGGCCGCTTGGTACGTTTCGACGATCATCGTCTGGTCCTTTCTGCCTTTGCTGGACAAATGGTTGATCGCTTCTGAAACCTGTGGCCTTTGAAAGATAAATACGGACCCTGTAAACCACGGCGCAGGTAAAATTCGTCAAATTCTTCCGCTTGCGCTTCAACACTCGGAAAGGTAGAGTTCCGCCGTGCTCGATCCCGAATCGATCGACGGCACGGACGATGAATCGGTGCGCGAGCGTCGCCGGCACGTGGCGTACCTCAATCTGTTTGGATGTCCACCGCCCACGTACAAGGACGAACGCCTGGCGCCACCGGTTGATGAAGCAGCGATAGCGAAGCTGCGGGCGTACGTGCGTGGCGAGGAGATGGGACCCGGCGAATGGCCGGAGGTTTTCGCCCTGACAGAGACGTTTCGCTCGTGGGCGCGGGCAGTCATGCAAGCGAGGAAAGAGGTGAGGGCGGAAAAGCTACGAAAGCAAACCTCATAAGTTTCCATCGAACTCGGTGACAATCAGCTCCCGAATTGCGGTCATCACATTGTATACTTTCCATTTGGTAAGCCCGACTTCGGCCGCGATTTCAACCCACTCATAGCCCTTCAGGCGCAAATCGACGATTTGCTTCTGGAATGGGCTGAGCTTCTTGTCGAGAAAAAGCGCTAAGTCGCAGGTCGATGGAACTGCGCGGTCCGGGAGGTCGATTTCTTCCGGGTCGATGTTCGGGAGTCTGTCCCCGTCAAGGAAGTCGAAAGCGTCCTCAAGGATCTGCTGGCGAACAAGCTGGAGCAACCGGACGAAGCCGCGGTGTTTTTCTGGACGCAACCGGAAACTTGGCCGACAGATGCGCTCGTAAAGAAATCCCAACGCCGTGTCCAGCAACACCTCAATGCTACAGACGGGCCGATTGCGCAGCCGCCGCCAGGCCTCTGCAACTAGCAGTTCCCAGAAGCGAGGATTCCGCCTGCAGAGTTCCAAGATGTCAGAGTTCGTTTTGCGCGGGTCAGCTCGGTAAGCAGTGAGGGCAACCTTTAGGGATACAGTCTGCGCGTCATGACTTCCGTCCAGTTGCAGAAGTGCCTCAGCCACCGCGCCTCGTGTCCATGATGAGCCCGAGAGGTGTGTCAGTGCAGTGTACAGGTCACGAACGACGGCCTTGGCATCAGTTCCAAGGTCCTTGAGCGCCTGCGCGCCACTTGATACGATCATTTCCTTCCTGAGGGCTTCATGAACTGGTCTGAAGGCTGCTTGAATACCGTCAGATCTTTTCAGGCAAGAGGAAGATAACCGAACCACTATGTTATCGTCAAAACATATTGTACGATCAATGGACGCAGCACAGCCACGCACCAGCTGGCCGAGTCTTGGGATGATGCCTCTGCTCCTGCGTGCCAAGGAGCCGAGGGATTCCGTTATCGTCAACAGGCAGACTCCAGAAACGTTCGGATTGTTGTCATCAAGGAGACTAAACAAGGCTGGGATAACTTGGTCGAAGGACACATTAACATTGCCGAGGATCTCGGTCGCCTCGCTGAGGAAATGGTCGTGGCCAATCGCTGCTGCCCGCGGGAGGACCTTGAGGAGAAATGGGGCTAGTGAATCCGCATCCATCATCATTCGAAGGACCTCGGCGGCCCTTGTTGCAGTATCGAGTTTAGGACGAGAGCATTCAAAAAAACCGTCGCATTCCTTAATTACACTCAACAAGGTCTGAACCACCTCTTGCTTTTGGAGGTTTGGCGCGTCGGAAACAAGGCTCCCCAATGCGCGGATGACCGAAGGGCGAACCAGCGCACTCGGGCAGGAGGCTTCATCCAAGAATTCAATCACCACAACGTCAGTTTCATCACTCTCAGACCGGAGGGAAGCAAGAAGTGAGCTGATAACATCCCCTGGATTGAGTGTGACATGGCCGAGAATCCCAGCACAGGCTGCCCGAATGTCTGGTGTAGTGTGATCGATGTCGCCCAGCGTTTTCCGCAACCAATTCCCCAGTTGCGCATCGCAATCGGAAGCCTGCGCTAGCACGATTTCGGCGACTCGGCACTGCCCCTCCCGTTGCAAGCTGCTGCAGAAGCCAAATAATTCGGTGTCAAGAATGTCGCGCAGCTCGTGCGGGCATGACCTGCGTTGTGCAGCAGCCAGGAACACAGCGCACGTCGAAACTACTTGAGCAGCGTCCAACGGGTCGCGGTGATCGAAAGGCGATGGGTGCCTGCCGGAAGTAGCTGGCTTGTCTTCCGTGGGCGACCTCTCAACGTGACGTGAGTTGCCGTGGAAAATGGCCCTCAACTGGTCTCGGCGGGATTGAAGCTCTTCCCTCTGCAACCCGAGGGCGCGCCGAAGGTAGGAAAGATCAACCCGGAGTGAGTCACCCGTGCTGCAGCTGGACCCGTCACGGTCAGGTAGATCGTCTTGCATGGTTGCTAGCAAGACGGGAACTGCCAATGCAGGATTCTCGACGACGAAGTCGATTAGGTGCCTGATCTTTTGTTTAGGCAGGAAGAAGCAGTGACCCTTGTTAAAACCATCAAGGAAAGACGACAGGCGTTGATCGGCATCTCCAGGTGTTGAAAGTGACCTTTCAACCGGGAATGCGAGAACGTGGTCAGTGGATCTTCCAGGCTCGACTGTAGCGTTCACAGCTTGTGGCTCCTTTTGAACCTTCATCCTGCCCGGCACCAGCATCTAGCCGAAGGGTCATCTGCTTTCAGCTAAGTACGCCGCGTGAGCGACACGGCGCAGGTCCGCTTGGGGTTTGGCTACTGACCTTGTGTTCATTATCCGAGCCCGTTTTTTCGCTTAGTAGCCATAACATCTGGCGACGGAATCGGTTATGCGAATTCTGCATTCTGTAGCATTACTTCACCTTCCTGGTGTTATTCTAGTGGCTAACCGATCCAGTCAGTATAGGAGCACGTATGCCGGCGACTTCGACAACCGATCCCGATTCCTTATATACCCGAGCGTCGTCCTGGGGTCGGCGTGCCCCGCGAAATCCTGCAGATCAATTATATCGCTCCCCCGCTCGCGAGCGGTCGTAAGCGCCGTTACTCGTAGGGAATGCACAGTGACGGCCGGATCGAGGCGGAGCTTCTGGACGTAGCGTTCGATAAGAATCTGCACGGCCCGCCGCGTCATCGGGCGCGGCAGAAACCCGTCCCGCCCTCTGCCGCGAGCAGTTTTCTGCGGACGGAACAAGGCAAGCGCGCCGGGCTCGCGGTTGCCGGCGATAGCAAGCCAATCCTCCAGCCGCTCCACCGCCTCCGGGTGCAGCGGTATGCGTCTATCCTTCCCGCCCTTACCCCGGATTTCCAGCACCTTGTGGCCGCCGGTCTCCTTGTAATCCATGACGCGCAGCCGCGTCAGTTCCCCTACGCGGCATCCCGTGTATGCGAGCACGGCTAGAAGAACGCGATCGCGGATGCCGGCCGGGATTTTGGCGTCCGGCGCGTCGATCAGTCGGCGGCAATCGTCCGGCGAAAGTCCCACGGTCTTGCCGTCCCGCGGTACCGGCGGCACCGTGACGAAATCGCTGTGCGCCGGGTTCGCTCCGGCATATCCATACGTCTGCAAATAGCTGAAGAGACTTCGGAGCACGGTGATCTTCCGGACGATCGCGACGTTCGAGAGGCCGCGCTCGCGCATGTGATCCCGCCACGCAGCGACCTGGTTCGGCCGGATCGTGACGAGTTGCTCCAGCTGATCGGGCTTGATGCCAACGAAATCGAGAAACTGACGAAGTTCCCGCGTGTATGCGGTTCGCGTCTCAAGCGATGATGACCGCGTGAGCCACGCCGTGCATGCTTCGGCGAAACGAACACGGATGTCGGCCGCTGTCAAACTTCCTACCCGCTCGAACGCCGGAATCAAAGTCGGGGTGGACGCAACGGATGAAATGTGTTCCAGCGAGGTTTGCTCTGCGGCATCACCGTTCGTCATTGACGCAAGGTCGTTTTCGTTTTCCGGTTGCCGATGGTTTTCCGAGCCGGATTTCATTGCGTGCAAAGTGCGTTTCGCGAAGCATACAGCAATCTCACGTCGGATGACAAGTTCGACCGGACACGAAGTTCACAGGACACCAATTCGCAAGAACCTGCAAGCAAAAAGAGGCCCCATGCACCGAGGGCGGAATGCTTGCCGGCTTTGCATCTCGTTTCCAGTATCGTCTCGATTGGCTTGCGCCCCGCCTGCTTGGGTGTACGATCCCGCCCCACACCAGCGCGTTGCTGATGTGGAGTGATTCTTCACACCATCGCCTAACAGAAGGAGACCACAGATGTCGCACTCTGCACTCGTCGTGCATCGCGGGGCCAGACTCGTCACTCGCCAGGAACTCGATTCGGTCCAGACTCCTCCCCCAACGGACACCTGGTTCCCGCTCGCCCACTCGCACGTGCTCGAACGGACCCTCGCCACACTGGAGCAAGCCGGATTTCACTCCAAGCGGACCCAGCTTGCCTTGTCGCGGGGCAACAGCCAGTTCTTCGGGACCATCGACCTGGCGAGCCCGATCGTCGAGGGAGTCTCGCTTGCCGTCGGGGTGAGAAACTCTATCGACAAGAGCCTGCCAATCGCTTTCGCGGCTGGCGAGCGCATCTTCATTTGCGACAACCTCGCGTTTCGCGGTGAGGTTGTCGTCGCTCGAAAGCACACGCGCTTTGGCGCGGATCGCTTCGCCGAAGCGATGGTGACGGCCGTCTCCGGCCTCGCTCAGTTCCAGAAGGCCGAGGCCGAGCGCATTCACACGTTTCAGCGGACGGAGATTCCAGACACGGTGGCAGAATCGCTCATCCTACGGGCGTACGAGCGTCGAATCGTGTCCCACTACATGCTGCCGCGTGTCCTGGCTGACTGGCGTAAGCCGGCGTTCCAGCAATTCGCGGACCGCACGCTTTGGTCGCTGGAAAACGTCTTCACAGGCGCTCTCGCTCACGTCGCCAAGACTAACCCCCAGCGATTCTGCGGATTGACGATCGCGCTGCAAGGCTTGCTGAGCCAAGCCGCAGGCAGTTCCGAAAAGCAGTTCTCCCTGCCGGCGTGAAACGACTGTTCCCTTCTGCAAAGGCGACTCGAAGGATCGCCTTGCCCTCTGTGATCCGTCACGGAGGGCTTTTTGAGGAAAGAGCAAATCACGCGCTGGCACAATGATCGGGACCTGCGCTATCCTTGCCCTCCTATGCTCCAGCGCATCGAGGGAGATTGTCGGGATGTTCTGCCTACGCTGACCGCGAACAGCGTTCATGCCTGCGTCACGTCGCCGCCTTATGCGGACCTCTTACTTATGCTGACGTGTCCAAGGAGTCAGCAAAAAAGCTGGTTGTTTTTTGAAAAACTCGGTTGCGCAGGTCCGCATAATTGCGGATGTTCTCTTGGGGTAA
>Ga0080064_1002715_pt1 | contig 28741 bp, 25 predicted proteins | sample Subgrocontami54m_FD_69260 | JGI IMG/M metagenome (GOLD analysis project Ga0080064, IMG submission 69260) | Subsurface groundwater microbial communities from S. Glens Falls, New York, USA - GMW46 contaminated, 5.4 m (SPADES assembly) (version 2) ...
GCCCGTCCGCTACGAGCAGGAGTCGCTCGAGGCAAGCCTGAAGCGTGCCCAGACCGCCGGGCGCGCGGATGCGGGCCGATTCGAGTCGCCGGGCGGATGGAGGATCGCCCTCTGGCCGGACCAGCGCCTCCCCGTCCCCGCCGTCCTGCTCACGCTCAGCGAGCACGAGGCGGTCGCGCGCGCCCTCTGCTTCCACAGGGCAGCGGGGTTCTCGATTCAAGGCCCCCCCGCCTGCGTCGGTACATGGCTCTCCCCCTGCTGCCTCGACCCGCGTGGTCTCGCCGTGTACGTTTGCCGGGTGCCGTACCTCGGAGCGGCGGCCCCCGACGAACTCCTCGAGCCGGACCCCGCCGACCTCGTCATCCAGGAGCTCTCGACCGGCAAGGCCCGGTCCGTTCTCTCCTGGATGGAGGCCGATCCGAGCCGCAGGTCCACACCGCTCGTCCGAGGCTGGACCCAAGGCGCGGCGCGCGAACCGCTGTCCATCCGATCGAGTGATGCCTGCCTGCGCCGAGACCCCCGCACCGGGGAGGTCCTGATCCTGCTCAACGAGTTCCGACAGCCCAAGGACGACCCAACCTCGGTCGTCCTGCGTGTGGATCCCGACTCGGGGCGGGTCGCCGTCCTCATCACTCTTACGCACGTCCTGGGCCGGCGTTTCGCCGTCTCGACCTCGGGGCGATACCTCCTCTTCAATCCGGGCGACAAGCAGGGCGTATTGTGGGATCGGGACACCGGTCGCCTCGAGATTCCCTGGGCGCAGGAGACCTTCCCGCCTGGAGAGGCGGAACCGCGATGCGACAGCCCGGACGCCTCCTGGAGCGCCAGCATCTCGGAGGGCCGCACGGAACTGTCTCTCGTCGGGCGCGACCGACTTGCGATGCCCCCAGCGCTCCGGCTGCGCGAGGAGGAACGGATCGAGCTCTTCTCCTGGTCGCCCGACTCACGGTTCCTCGCGGGGAGGGCCGGGGAGGTCCCCTTCGTCCTCGACACACGGGATCGATGCGTCCTGCTCGGCCCACCCAACGATCAAAGGGCCTGGTGCTCCGCATGCGTCGTCTGGGACCCCCCGCTGATCGCCCGGCTCGAGGCCCGCGTTCCTGGATCGGACGAGGATCCTCCCGGACCGGCCGCCCCCTGCGAAAGGAGTCCGCCTCTTCGAGATGCCCGGCCCTGGGGACCCGATCTCCGTCCGGCCGGGACGCCGCGCCGTCCTCTTTCGCGTCCACGAGGGTCACCCGATCGCCCGCCGCGCGGAGGATGTGGACCTCCTCGTCGAGCTGGAGCCCGCCACTGGGCGGCTGAGAACGCTGGCGGCGGTCCACGCGGGCATCCGCTCCTGGTCGGTCTCGCCGAGCGGCGCTCGGATCCTCCTGGAGCCCGCGGACGGGACCGGCCGGTTGATTCTCGTCGAGGAAGAGCCTCCCCGCGCGCGCGTGCTGGAGGGGGCCGCGTACGGCGGCCGCGGGGTCGCGTGGGGCCCGGAAGAGCGGCAGGCGGCCTTCGTCGATCTCCACGGCATGCTTGGCATACTTGCCATCGAAGGCGATTCCGGGTGGCGATCGATCGGGGACGCGACGGGTCCCGTGGCGTGGAGCCCCGACGGGTCAATCCTGGCGTTCCAGGATGTGTGGAACCGAGACATCGTCGCCTGCCTTGAGCCCGGGAGCGGGCGGCGCATTGAGGGGGTCCTGCGGGGGCGCCAGGAGGGGAGGGTGAGCGAATTCCGATGGTCGCCGGACGACCGGATCCTGTACGGCGTGGTGTCAGGCGGGGACAAGCCTGTCCCGTTCCGTGTGGACTTCCAGTCGACCGAGGTGCATCTGGACACGGCCACGCCTCTCCTCGTGTCCCCGCGCTTGCGGCTCTCAGACGAGGAGGAGGCCGCGGTCCGGCCAATTGAGCGCGCACGCGCGCAGGCTCCCGATTCGGCCCCTCCCTCCGAGGCCCGGGCGCCGGAGGCGGAGGACCCCGAGCTCGAAGCGTTCGGGCTGAATGAGGATGGGTACTTCGAGTTTCGTCACCGCAAGACCGGCATCGTGCTCATCTACGTGCCTCCGGGGGAGTTCCCGATGGGCTGCGATGACGGGCGGCTCGATGAGGCCCCGGCGCACCGTGTGCGGCTCCACGGGTACTACATCGGCAAGTACGAGGTGAGGCGCTCCGAGTACCGGGGCTGGCCCGGGTCCTCCGGGCGCATGTGCGTCGACTCGCAAGGCCCCCCCGTCACGGACGACTGCCCGGCGACCCTCGTCTCGTGGCAACAAGCGAAGTCGTTCTGCGAGTGGGCGGGCCTGCGCCTCCCCACGGAGGCGGAATGGGAGCGCGCGGCCCGCGGTACGGACGGTCGCCTCTGGCCGTGGGGGAACGAGCCGCCGGGCGCGACACGTTGCAACCATGCCGACCGGCGGTTGTGGACGCGCCTCGGGACTTCAGGCCGGGTCTTCACCGCCCCTGACCGGAGCTGGGCCGATCCCACGGTGGACGACGGCTTCGAGGAGCTGGCGCCGGTCGGCAGCTTCCCCGCCGGGAGCTCTCCGATCGGCGCTCACGACATGGCGGGAAATGTCTGGGAGTGGTGCGAGGACGCATACGCCCCGGACTTCTACGCGTCCTGTCCTGACGGCACGGTCGGGCCGTGCGCCCCTGCGGCGCCGGGGGCCCCGTGGCGTCGGGTCGTGCGCGGGGGCTCGTGGAACGACGACGACGACGGCGTGCGCGCCTCCCTGCGTCACCGGCGTCGAACGAATCCCGATCCGTCGAGCTGGGACGGCACCTTTCGCCACACGGGCTTCCGCGTCGCGAAGGACGTCGTGCCACGGTGAGCCTCGCCATGCCGGCAGCAAGCGCGTGCCGCGGCGGTCGCCATTGCCCTGCACGTGAGGACTCCGTCTTGCCCGGGCAACAGGAGGCGGGACGCGGCATGCGCGGCCCATCAGGGGCGCTCGGGTCCTTGCTCCCCTCCACGGAGGCGGTTCAGCTCGGCGCGGAGTCGGCGGTTCTCCTCCTCCGCGTTGTCTGCGCGCTCCACGCGGGTGGGGAGAGGCTCGGTCGCGCCCGGCGCGTAGAAGCGGAGGTGCCGTCCCACCGTGACAAGCTCCAGCCCCAGCTCGGGGCTCGACAGCCGCCCCGACGGCCCCGCCGACATGGGCTGGTACACGCCGTCCTGGAGGAGATACCCGCGGAGGCGCGTCGGGATCCACTCGGCCCGCGGGTCGAACATGATGTACTCCCGGACGCCCAGGACGTCGCGGTACTTCGCCATCTTGTCGCCGAGGTCCTCCATGCGCGTGTTCTTCGACGTGACCTCGATCACGAGGCAGGGGACCCGGCCGCCCTCTTCCCAGACCTTGTACGTGTCCCGCTGGCCGTTCGGCACGCCCTTGACGACGTAGAGGTCGGGGCAGACGCAATCGCCAAGGACGCCCTCGTTGTAGTAAAGGAAGTTGTTTCCGGAGACGTAGACGTTCGGGTCGCGCTGGAAGTAGTCCTCAAGAACCTCGATCAGGAATACCTGCATCTCCTTCCGATGGTCGTCCGTCTCGCCCATGGGCCTGCCATCCCTCGTGGGGTAATCGATTGAATTCGTTTGCAGCGCCTGCCGCGGGTCCATGTCGGGTCTCCCAATCGCCTGATCGACTTGCATCGTAATCCTGGCTACCCCTGGGGTCAACGACGGGGACCGACAGGAGCGTGACGTGCTGCGTACCCTCGGCGTCCTGACGGCCCCCTCGTCCTCACCCACCGCGCCGACGGGAGCGACGAGCCGCGAAGTCGTCGCCGGGCGAGGAGTCCGCGGCGCGGCTCGCCGTCCTCCGCCTCATGAAGCAGGCGCTTTCAGCCCCGCCACGATAGGCTCGGCCGCGCGGATCACTCCTTGGAGTGCTCCTTGAAGAACTTCACGATGAGCGCCGGCCCGCGCGCGGGGTACTTGTGCCCGCCACCGTGCACGAACACCACGATCGGCGCCCCCTTGGTCGACTCGTAGAGCGTCACCCCCTCCGCCAGCTCCTCGCCCTCCCCCTCGCAGCCATTGAACTCCTTGATCAGCTCGAGCACCTTCTTCTGCGCCTCGGTCGGGACGACGGTGTCGCCCTCCCCCATGAGGTGCATCAGCGGGAGGGGCTTCGACTCACGGAGCGTCTTCGACCCGGCCGCCGCCGACGGCGCCACCGCCGCAAAGACGTCTCCGCGCACCCCCCAGAGCAGGTAGGTGAATCCGCCGCCGTTGGAGTGGCCCGTCGAGTAGATGCGCTTCTCGTCGACCTCGAACTTCTCTTTCATGGTCTCGAGCATGGCGTCGAAGAAGAGGAGGTCGCGGTCCCCCTCGTCCCCCGGTCCGTGCTGCCAGCCCGGTTTCTTCCCCTCCGGGTCGGTCTTCCCCGCGGTCGGCAGGCCTTGAGGGTAGACGACGACCGCCTCGGGCCACTCCTCGTGGATCCGGAACGTCCTGGCGGAGTTGCGGCCGGAGCCGCCGTGGCCGTGCCAGGCGAAGACGAGGGGCGGCGGGTCGTCGGACGTCTTCGAGGGCGCGTAGACGAGCGCTTCGCGGACGTCTTCGCCGATCTTCCACTCCATTCGCTCCGGGTCGGCCGCCAGGAGCGCGAGGACGAGTGTGATGATTTGCATGCCCGTTCAACCCCCGGAGAGGCGCGCGAGTTTCGGATCGCCTACGCGACTTGCGGGCGCGCGCGGGAGGCGCGTGCGAGCGCGACGACAGCCTCGACGAGCAGGAGCACCGCGAGCACGGATAGGAGCGCAGAGACCGAGCTGACCACGTTGAACACGCCGAACTCCCGCGACTTCGCGAACTCCGCGAGGGGCTTCTTCACGAAGCCCCACAGCGACGTGAGCGTCACAGCGAACATGAAGAGCGACGGGAGGCCCGTCAGCAGGCAGGTCCAGCGCCGCCGCGCCGTGTGGAAGAGCCAGACTGTGATCCCCGTGAGCGTGAGCGCGGCGAGGAGCTGGTTCGAGGTGCCGAAGACGTTCCAGAAGACCCTCCACGCGGGGGCCTCCTTCTGCGTCACGGGGTCGACCAGCGTCTTCGTCACGAGCCACGCGGGCACGCCCACCGTCGCCAGCGTGGCCGCGACGGCCCCCACCTTGCCAGTCAGCCCTGTGAGCTCCTGGAGCACGTACCGCCCCAGGCGCGTGCAGACGTCCAGCGTGTCATAGACGAACGTCGCGAACGCGAGCAGCCCGAACGAGACGCCCACGGCCTTCGGCAGGCCGAAGACGCCGAGGAACGATGCGAGCCCCATCGCGTAGACCTTGTCGGGGGTCGTCTTCGGGTCCGCGGGGAGCATCATCACCGTCGCCAAGGCCATCACGGCAACGGCCCCCTCCAGGAGCATCCCCCCGTAGCCGACCGGGCGCGCGTCCGACTCGGTGCGGAGCTGTTTCGACGTCGTCCCGCTGCTCACGAGGGCGTGGAAGCCCGAGCAGGCCCCGCACGCGATCGTGATGAAGAGAATGGGGAAGAGCGGCTTGTCCACGGGCGTGAGGACGCTCGGGTACTGGACGTGGAACCCCCCGAAGAGCATCCCGAGAAAGCCCGCCGCGAGCGTGCCGTAGAGGAAGTACCCGCCGAGATACCCTCGCGGCTGGAGCAGGAGCCACACCGGGATGAGGGACGCGACGACGCAGTATCCGAGGATGACCAGGTCCCACTGGTGGACGGGCTTCATCCCGCCGATGGCGGGGAGCGTCAGGGGGATGTAGCGCCCCGCCGCGATGATGACCAGGACGAGCGGAACGAAGATCGCGGTCGCCTTTCCCAGCCCCATCCCGCGGCGAAGGCAGAGCCCCATCGCGACGGCGAGGGCGAGATAGGCAAGCGAACTGCTCGCCACGGCGGCCCCCTTCGAGACCTGCCCTCCGCCGAGGTCCAGGTCGTTCACGAAGCTGGTCGCCGTGATGTCCGTGAACGCGACGATGACGTAGACGAGGGCGATCCAGACGAACGAGAGGAAGAGGACGTACGCGCGGGGGCTGACGTGCTCCTTGACAACCTCGGCGATCGACCGGGCCTTGTGCCGGATGCTGGCGACGAGGGAAGCGAAGTCGTGCACACCGCCGACGAGGACGGCGCCGATCACGATCCAGAGGAAGGCGGGGAGCCAGCCGAACCAAAGGCCCGCGAGGATCGGCCCGACGATCGGCCCCGCGGCCGCGATGGCGCTGAAGTGCTGGGCGAGGAGATAGGGGGCCTTCGCGGGAACGAAGTCCCCCCCGTCGTTCACCAGGACGGCGGGGGTCGTTCGCGAGTCGTCCAGCTCGAAGGCGCGCGTGAGGAGTCGGCCGTAGGCGAGGTAGGCGACGGCGAAGACGGCCACGGCGATCAGGAAGAGGAACAGGACGTTCATGGCCCCGTACTCTGCCGAGCCGGCCGCGACGGGTCAAGCGCCTTCCGCCATCGCTACTGGACCGAGACGTTCCTGACGCGGATCGTGATGGCCTGCGGAGCGGTCTCGTCGCCGCCGAAGTAGGCGGTGCGGAGCGCCGTGGAGAAGATCGGCATCCACCAGGGGGCGCGGAGGGTCCCCGCCTGCTGCCAGGAGACCGTCCCGACCCGGGCGGAGATGCCTCGGGAGTTCAGCGTCAGCTCCACGTCGACCCACTCGTTCAGGTTCACCTGCGCGAGCGGCATGTCGTACCTCGTGCCGTTCCAGTAGCCGTAGAAGCCCAGCTCCATCTTCCCCGCCGACGGGACCCACCGCCACCCGAGTCGGATGCTGTTGCGATGGATGTCCAGCGTCGAGAGCCCCATCAGCTTGTTCCAGTCCCACTGGTTCGCCGGGTCGCGCGTCACGTACGCGGCGCTGTTCGTGAAGAGGGCCTGGAAGCGCATGCGCCGGTCGAGACCGCCGAAGGTGATGCGCAGGTTGGAGAGGCCGCCGGAGACGCCGGTGCCGCCGTGCGAGCCCGGCGGAATCGTGAGGCTCCGTTCCTGCGCGGGGGCGACTCCCGCGGCCACCAGGAGGGCGGCGAGGACGGAGATGGCGACGAGTCCGTTGCAGCGAGATTGCACGCGATCCTCCTCGACTCGGTCGTGAATCCCCGCACGGGGGCGCGGAACGGTAGCACGGAGGGACCCTCGGCACAACGAATCCGGGCGGCCGCGGCTCACTCCCGTGGACGCCGATGGACGGACCTCGTCGCACCGCCGCTCGTTGATGCGCCTCCGGATTGGACGTAGAATCCCGAAGGAGGAATACCACCATGCCGTACCGCTGTCCCTGCGGTGCCGAATTCGATCCGTGGGAGCAGGTCTGCCGGCGCTGTGGCGGGGCGTTGGACATCGAGATCGTCCGGGCCCCCGTCCGGATGACGTGCGAGCGCGGGCACGTGGCCTTCCGCGAGACCAGCGCGCACCACCCCTGCCCGGTGTGCAATGCCCTGCTGAGGGAGGCGCCCCTCGCCCAGACAGGGCCCGATCCGCCGCCCGGCGCCGAATCGGGCGCGGGATCGCGGGAATCCGCGGAGCTGCGCAGGGAGATCCTCGAGGCCGAGGTGCGGCTCCGGATCATGGCGTATGCCATGGTCGTGCGCGCCCTCGTCGTCGTGGGCCTGGCCTGGCCCAGAGTCCTCGGCTCCGTGGTGTCCCTTGAGAGGCTCGACCTCCCCCATCGTCTCGTCTCGGGGCAGCGCGAGGACATCGCGCTGTGCAACGCAGGCTTCCTCCTGGGGATCCTCCTCCTGTGGGAGGCACGACAGTTCGTCCTGCGCAGGTCCCCGACACGCTGGCTCCTCGTCGCTGCGTTCGGGATCCTCGTGCTGCACGACGTCTTCGCCCTCCTGGGGTTTGCAGGGCGCCGGTGGGACCTGGCCCTCCCGTTCCCGTGGAACATCCCCGGGGCGGACCGTCATTTCATGCGGGATTGGTGGTGGCTGATCAAGGTCGGCATCGCCACGGTCCTCGCTGCCGACCTCGCGGTGCTCCGGGCGCTGTTGACCGCTCCCTACGGCCTGGTCTTCGTCTACGGCCGGGCCGAGGGTCGCCTCGCGACCGCCCGGCAGCTTGGCGACGCCACCAACGAGGCGCCCCCGTGGATCCTCTGGGGCCCGCTCGTGTTCGCGCTGGTGGGGAGCGCCATGCTCTTGCTCCTTGTGCTTTGGTGAGCACACCGCCCTTTCGAATAGAGGCAGGCCGATGAGAAACCCATTCCCCCTCTGGATCGCCCTCGCAGGTCTCGCGTTCGCCGCGGACCCGACGGAGGTCACCAAGGACACGACGCTCGACCCGAAGAAGACCTACGGCCCGATCGTCGTTACGTCCCCAAACGTCACGATCGACGGTCAGGGGGCCTGGGTCGTCGGGGCGACCGCCGGGAGCCCCAAGGAGTTCAAGGGCGTCGGAATCCAGGCCAGCGGCGTCAGCGGCGTCACCCTCCGGAACGTCAACGTGAAGGGGTTCGAGACTGGACTCCGGATCGAGGACGCCGAGGGCTGGACCGTCGAGGGGTGCGACTTCTCGGACAACTTCCACGACCCGGACTTCGGCTGGGGGGAGAATGGGCGGCGCGGAGGAATCGTCCTGACGCGCGTGCGCAAGAGCGTCCTCCGCGGCAACAAGGCGAACCGCGTCTGGGACGCGTGCAGCCTGGAGGAGTGCGAGGGGAACACGATCGAGGGGAACGACTTCTCGAGGTGCTCGAACACCTGCCTCAAGCTCTGGACGAGCTGCCGGAACACGATTTCCAAGAACAACCTCTCCTACGGCCTCCGGATCGCCCCCGAGGAGGTCCACGCCCGGGACTCGACGAGCGTCCTCCTCGAGAGCGGATCGAACGACAACGTCCTGCGCGGGAACGACTGCACGCACGGCGGGGATGGGATCTTCGTGCGGGTCCTGAACGGCTGGTGCTCGACGGGGAACCTGTTCGAGGAGAACGACTGCTCCTACGCGAACAACAACGCAATCGAGTGCTGGGCGCCGCGGAACCGCTGGGTCCGCAACAAGGCGAACCACTCGAGCTACGGCTTCTGGATGGGCGGGTCGGACCAGACGGTGCTCCTCGACAACGAGGCGGCCTGGAACGGCGACCCGAAGGGGTTCCACAACTCCCCGCACCTCCCCGACGGGGGACACGCGGGGATCGTATTCATGTTCGGCCCAGGGAGCCACGTCGTCGTCCGCGGGAACCGCTGCCACGACAACCACGGCGCCGGGATCGCCCTGATCGGCGATCAGGAGAGCCAGGGGAAGAAGTGGAAGATCCGCCACTGGATCGTCGAGCAGAACGTCCTCGAGAAGAACCGATGGGACGTCTTCATCTCGTACGCCGACTGGGTCCGCGTCGCGGCCAACATCTGCAAGAGCGCGGAGGGCGTCCACGTCGAGGACGGCGTGACGAACCTCGACAGCCTGATGACGGGGGACGCGGCGGGGCAGCCCCCGGTCGCGAGGCTGTCCGCGCCGGCCACGCTGAAGGCCGGTCAGGCCGCCACGCTCGACGCCTCCTCGAGCGCGGACCCGGACGGGAAGGCGCTCTCGTTTCGCTGGGACCTGGGGGACGGGACGATCGCGACGGGGGACAAGGTGGCGCACACCTGGAAGGCGCCGGGGTTCTACCGCGTTGGCGTCACGGTGGACGACGGGAAGCTCTCCGACCTGGCGTGGCTCGACGCCTACATCGTGGAGGACGTGGACGAAGTCGGAACGGAGGGGAACGCCGCGGAGTGGGGCTTCACCTGCCAGACGAACTCGTCGCGATTCGCCTTCGCCGACGATGCCGAGGTCCGGATCTGCGGCAAGACGTCGCTCCGCGCGGTCATCCAGCCGTATGGGGGATTCCGCGTCGCGGCCCTCTTCCCGGGCTCGAAGAAGGCGGGCTGGCCGCTTGCGGGCCGAAAGGAACTGGTCTTCTGGGCGCGCTACTTCAATGGGGACGTCACGGGCTGGCAGGACGGGAACCCGGTCGTGACGCTGCACGAGACGGAGGAGAAGTTCATCCGCCTCGTGCCGGTCGAGGACTGGTTCCGCGCGCCGAAGTACAACGAGGGACGGGACGGCTGGAACTACTACGCCATCCCGCTCTCGGGCGACGAGAGCTTCCGCCGCGAGGGGGCCGCGGACCTCAAGGCCGTGAACTGGATCTCGATCGGCGTGGACTCCTGGGGCGCCCCGCCGCTGCGGATCTGGATCGACGGCCTCGCGATCCGCTGACGCGCTGCCTGGTCACCGTCACTTCTTCGGGACGGGGTGGGCGATCTTCGAGAGGAACTCCTCGAACTTGAACTCCTTGTAGGCCGGGCTCTCGGGGTTGTGGCAAGTCTTGCAGAGAGCCTCGTCGGGGACGACCAGTCCGAGCGAGCGGGCCTTCTCCTTGTCCTTCATGACCTCCTTCTTCCAGTAGTCCGCGCCGGGTCCGTGGCAGGCCTCGCACTGGACGCCATCCTTGGGGTCGAACTTCGGCCCGAGGAACTCCGCCGCCGCGCCGTACGCCGTGACGTGGCACTTGAGGCACTCGGGGGCCTGCTGCGGGTCGCCTGCGACCCCCTTCGCCGCGGCGAGCTTCTTCGCCTCGTCGGTGCCGAGGGTCTTCCACGCCTGCGCGTGCTTCGACTCGGACCAGATTACGAACTGCTTCCCCTCGGTGTCCTTCTGGTGGCACATCTTGCAGGTCCCCGCGCCCATGTACTTGTGCGCCGGGGGCGCGGGCGGCTTCGCGGGCTCGGCCTTGGGCGGCGCAGGCTCGGCCTTGGGGGGCGCCGGCTCCGCCTTTGGCGGCGCGGGTTCGGCCTTTGGCGGCGCGGGTTCGGCCGTTGGCGGCGCGGGCTCGGCCTTGGGCGGCGCGGGCTCGGCCTTTGGCGGCGCTGGCTCGGCCTTTGGCGGCGCTGGTTCCGCCTTGGGCGCCGCTGGCTCGACCTTCGGGGCCGCAGGCTCCTGGGCGGGCGGCGGCGTCGAGTCACACCCGACGAGGGCGAAGAAGATGACGGCCACGAGGAACGACGTGCACTGTCTCACGGCTACCTCCCATGGCGGGGGCACGGGATGAGACTACGCCTCCCCCCGATCGTCGTGAAGCACTCTCGCGATCGACTCGGAGCGATCGGGTCCCGCTTCGCAGGTGGCCCTACTTCCCAGGGTGCCCGATGGGGAGCTTGCGATGTCCGCTCTTCGCCGAGACCCTGTCTTTCAGGTCGTCGGGCACGGCTCCGATGACCTGGAGCCAGGGATCAGGATCGCCAGTGAGCTGATGGAGCTGCTCCACCGTCAGGTCCGGGTAACCCGTGACCTCGTACGACTCGAGGCGGCCTTCCGTGTCGAAGCGCACGACGATGTCCTCACGGTAGACCCCAAGGCGGCCGCTCATCAGGACCAGCAAGTGCTGGTGGTAGATGAACACGCGACCGGACACCTCCACCCGCTCCGGCTCGTACTTGGATTCGACGGGCATCAGGAGGCAGACGAGCCCAGCCCGCCGCACGCTGGCCTCGTCGGTGGCCCGAAGCTCGCACCGTTCCAGGATGGCCTGAAGCGCTGGAACTCGGTCCTCACCCTCCCAGACCGACATCTCCCCCGCGCGGTCGAACAGGAGCACGAGGATGCGGAACGAGCCCTCCTGACGCGTCGTAGTCGCGCGAAAGACGGTGTACTCGCGCCGAACCTCGGCCAACTCGTCCCCCTTTCGCGCAATCCGTTCGAAAGTGTCGATCGAAGAGCCCGGATCCCTCTCCTGCAGGTACTCGGCGCACCGCTCGCGGGCCGTCGCCTCGGAGACCTCGTCCTCGGCCCAACCGACGAGTGCCAGGCCGAGAGACAGCCAGACGACCAGGAGCCTGTACGCCATGCTGTCGTCGAAGGCGAAGTGCGCACCGAGACTGGCCATGGATCGGCCTCACTTGTTCGCGCGTAGAGCGGGCGGGGGCTAGCCGGATCGACGCGATTCTCCCCCGGCGAGCTACGCGACGTCAATCCCCTGTGCGGAGGACATCTGCTGCCGTGCGGAGGGGGCGGCGGCGCGAGCTTGGGCACCACAGAGCCACAGAGAACACAGAGACCTGATGCGCCTACAGCATCCTCCTCCGTATGCCGTCCCTCAAGACGGGCACGTTGAAACTGAGCAGCAACCCGATCTTCCAACCGCCCAGCTTGAGGTAACTCAAGAGCTGTGCCTCGTGGATCCCGTGGAGGATCGCCACCGCCTTGACCTCCACGACGACCGCGCTCGAAACCAGGAGGTCCAGCCGATACCCGCAGTCGAGCTTGATGCCCTTGTATTCGATGGGCAGGGGTCGTTGCCGCTCGAACGGGATTCCACGCAGGTTCATCTCGTGGCAGAGGCACTCTTCGTAGGCGGACTCCAGCAGTCCCGGCCCAAGGTGCTTGTGGACCTCGATGGCCGCGCCGATGACGTGTTCCGTGACTTGGTTCAAATCCATCTCAGTGTCCTCCGTCGCTCTGTGGCGACCACGACGTGGGACGCCTCTCGTCACTCTTCCCGATCCTCGCGTCGCGAAACGTCAAGACGCCGACGACCACGTAGAAGAGCACCATCGCCGCGACCGCGAAGACCGTCCAGGCGACCAGTCCCTTCCGCGGGGCTGGCCGCCTCGCCTGCACGTAGAGCAACTCGGTCTCGGGCTGCTGCTCCGCCCCGTCAAGGGCAGCCAGCATCTCCGACGCGCTCTGGAACCGCCTGTCCGGGTCGATCGAGAGCGCCCGATCGATCACGCCCGACAGACCGGGGGGGACCCCCGCGACGGGGAGACGCACCGGGTGCGCCACACCCGTCAGCGTCTCGTAGAGCATCACGCCGCAAGAGTAGATGTCGCTCCTGGGATCGCCCGCCATCCCGTCGAGCTGCTCGGGCGACATGTAGAGGAAGGTGCCGACCGCGCCGCCCCCCGCGGAGAGGCTGGCGCCGCGCGAGAGCGCGACCGACGCCGCGGCCCCCGCGCCAGCCCGCCCGAGCCCGAAGTCGGCGAGCTTGACGTCTCCCTGGTGACCGAGGAGGACGTTCGCGGGCTTCACGTCGCGGTGGACGAGCCCAGCCTGGTGCGCCGCCAGGAGGGCGTGGAGGACCTCTCGCAGGACCCGCAGGGCCTCCGCCGGCCACATCCGACGCACCCGCCCGAGCCTTTCGCGCAGCGACTCCCCCTGCACCCACTCGTTCACGAGGTACGGCGGGTCGTGCTCGAGGCGGCTCTCCAGGGTCCTCACGATGTTCGGGTGCTGCAGGGAGCGCTGCATGCTCCCCTCGCGCCCCAGCGATGCGGCGGCGTCAGGCCTCGCGGAGACCTTCACGGCGACGAACCCGCCGGGGTGCTCCCGGTCCTCCGCGCGCCAGACCTCCCCGAAGCCCCCCTCGCCCAGCTTGTCGAGGAGGACGTAGTTGTCCAACCGGTTTCCGATGCGCATGGGTCCCTCCTGTCGTTGGCACTCGTGCACAAGAAGGACATCTGGCATGCCAGCAAGGGGCCGGATCTGTAACTGCTTGTCGGGTAGTCAGGTTGGCGGATTTCCGGGAGATCGAGGGATTGGAAAACTGCTGGATTCCACCCCATTCGCCCAGGTCGACTGCTGGAATTCCCAGCAGTTTTCGCCCTAGTCGCCCGCGCGGAGGATCTCGGCGGCGGTGCGCTTGAGGAGGCGGCGCGTGGGCAGGTGCGCGGCGATCGCCCCCGCCACGACCGAGATGGCGAACGTCGCGAAGAACGTCACGTACGGCATCGTGAAGACGATCGGGACCTCCACGAGCGCCGCCGCCTGCACCACGAAGAGGTATGCGAGCAGGAACCCGATCGCCCCCCCGCACAGGCCCGAGGAGAGCGTGAGCACGACTGCCTCGGCGAGGAACATCCGGAAGAGCTGGCGGCGACGCAGGCCCAGCGCCTTGAGCACGCCGATCTCCCACCTCCGCTCGATCACCGCCGTCGCCATCGAGGCGATCAGCGCGAAGACCGCCACCGTCACGGCGACGGCGAGCAGCAGCCCGAAGAGCACCTGCGTCGCCCAGTACATCCCTCGCGCGTGGTCCTTCTCCTCCTCCGTCGACTCCACGCCGAACCTGTACCGCACGCCGAATTCCTCGCGGATCGCCCGCGCCACGCCCTTCTGCCGCGCCGCGTCCGAGGTCGCCACCAGGTACGTCGCGTCGAAGGCCTCCGCCGGCGCCCCCTTCGTCATCGCGCGGAAGCTCGCGAGCGAGAGGATCACCCCCGACCCGTGCGCCAGCGCGACGCGTGAGCGCACATTCCGGAACCCCGGGAAGGCGCCGCACACCGCCGCCACGCGGAAGCGGCCGTCCCGCTTCGTCCCCCCCAGGCGGAACGAGAGCGTCACGAGGTCCCCCTCGTGCACCCCGACGAAGCTCGCCGCCGACTGCGAGAGGACCACGGGCGGCTCTTCCCCCTTCCCGTCGTCGTCCGCGATTCGCGCCAGCGCGTCGGGCCCGCCTTCCGTGTATTGGATGCGGTCCGCGTACACTACGTCGCGGAGCGTCGGCTCCACGCCGAAGACGTGCACCCAGACGTGCTTCATCTCCACGATGTCGGAGAGCACCACGTCGTAGGCGATCCCCTCCGCCGAGCGGCCCCTCAGCGAGACGACCTGCGCGACCTCCTCCACCCCGTCGACGGCCGCCAGCTCCCTCCCCACCCCCTCGCCCGGTCCCTCCGCGTTCACCCGGAGGTCGGCGCCGTTCGACTGCTCCACGAGGCCGAGCGACGTGCGGCTGAAGAGCGCCACGAGGCTCGCGATGAAGATCACGAACGACACCGAGAGCGTGAACATCACGGCCGTCGTCGTGTTCCGCCTGGCGTGCCGCGTCAGGTTCCGCGAGGCCATCTCCGAGACCGGCCCGAACGCCCAGCCGCACAGGCGCATGATGACGCGCTCGACGACGGGGAGCGCGGAGACGGCGACCAGCGTCATCCCCAGCAGGATGGTGATGAGGAGGCAGAGGACCACGGTCCCGACGAGCGACGGGTCCCCCGAGAGGAGCGCCGTCGGCAGGATGAAGAAGACCACGGTGGAGATCGCCGTGAGCGCGACGCCCGTGAGGAGGAGGGGTCGATTCGCGGAGCCCTCGGGGCGCGTGACGGGGTGGATTTGCCCGCGGCGGAGCGGGTCCAGGGCGTCCACGATGCTCCAACGGGTCGCCTCGACCGCCGGGAGGAACGCGCTCGCGATGGCGAGGGCGGCCCCCGCCACGAGCGGGCCCCACAGCGCCGCAGGCGAGAGGTCGAGCGGCACGGACACGGTCCCCTCCCCTCCCCCGAGCGCCGCGGAGACGATGAGGAGGACGACCTTCGCCAGGAGCGCGCCGACGGGGGCGCCGGGGAGGACTCCCAGCAGGCACAGCAGCCCGCTCTCGGCGAGGACGAGGCCGAAGACGTCGCGCCGCTTCGCCCCGAGCGTCCGGAGGATGGCGTATTCGCGGACGCGCTCCTCGACGGAGACGGAGACGAGCGAGTAGATGAGGAGGCCCGCGATGGCGAGGGCGAGCAGCGCAAAGACGCCGAAGACGGCGCGGACGGGCGAGCTGAACTCCTGGAACGCCTCGATCGCGGCCGCCTTGGGCAGGCGGACGACGTATTGGGCGCTGAGCTTCTCGGCGATCGCCTCCCCCGCGTCCTTGAGCCTGGTGACGCTGGCGTGGAGGTCCCTCGCATCGTAGTACGACCTGGGGTTGCGGAAGGCCCCGGCGAGCATGTGGACGCCGCTCTCGAGGCCGAGGACGCGGCGCGCGGCCGCCTCGTCGACGACGACGAAATCGCGGGCCTGCTGTGGGAGGACCATCTGCCGCTCGACCTGGGCCTCGACGGCGAGCTCGGCAACGCCGCCGCGCTCCAGGCCCCGGATCGTCACCTTGTCGCCCACGCGCGCCTTCACGGCCTTGGCGATCGATTCGGAGAGGCCGCACTTGCCGTCGCGAAGCGGGAGGTCAGGGCGGAAGCCCGCGAGGTCGAGGTCGTGCTCCCGCGCGGGGTCGACGCCGATGAGGACGGCGTAGCGCTCCTCGCCGCCGTTCTCGACCTGGCAGAGGCCGAAGAGGCGCGGGGAGAGGCCCGCGAGGCGAGGGTCAGCGCCGGCCTTCTCGAGGGCCTCCTTCGGGTCGAACGGCTTCGGGTTCCAGGGCTGGGAGCCTTCTTTCGCTATGACGATGTCGGCCTTTCCGACGGTGACGGAGACGAGGTCGACGTAGCTGGTGGAGACGGAGTCGAGGCCGAGCTGGATCGCGGTGAGGAACGCGATGGTGAGCATGATCCCGAGCGCGCCGAGCACGGTGCGGGAGCGGCGCCTCGAGAGGTTGCGGAGGACGTAGCGGAGGGAACCCATCTACGTGGCCTCTCGCCCCTGGCCCTGGTCGCCGTCGCGCCCCCCCGCCGCGTCGACGTCGCGTCCCCCCGCCGCTTTGGAGTCGCGCCGCGCCTGGTCGCTGGAGTCGCGCCCGTAAGGGCGCGGTGGATCGACAGCCGTAAGGCTGTCGCTCTCAACGCGGCCGTCGCGGATGCGGACCACGCGCGAGCTGGCCTCGGCGACCGTCGGGTCGTGCGTCGCGACGACGATCGTGATCTTCTCCCGCTGGTTCAGGTCGCGGAGCAAATCGAGGATCTGCTTCCCCGTCGTCGTGTCGAGGTCCCCCGTCGGTTCGTCGAGCAGCACCAGCGCCGGCGCGTTCGCCAGGGCCCGCGCGATGGCGACGCGCTGCTGTTCGCCCCCCGACAGCTCGCTCGGCTTGTGTTCGGCGCGGTCCTTCAGGCCCACGCGGTCGAGGAGCGACAGGGCCCGCTCGCGGCGCTGGGAGGCGCCGGTCCCCTTGAACTGCATGGGGATCTCGACGTTCTCGCGCGCGGTGAGCGTGGGGATGAGGTTGAAGAACTGGAAAACAAACCCGATCCGATCGCGCCTCAGGTCGGCGAGGCGGTCCTCGGACAGCGTAGACAGCTCCACGTCGTCGACGAGCAATGCCCCGCGCGACGGGAGGTCGATCGCGCCCATGAGGTTGAGGAGGGTGGTCTTCCCGCACCCGCTCGGCCCCATGATCGCGACGAACTCGCCCTTCCCGATGACGAGGTCGAGCCCTCTCAGCGCCCCGACGGCGCTCGCGCCGAGCAGGTAGCTCTTGTGCAGGTTTTCCGCGCGGACCGCGGCCGAGACGGTCACTTCCACGGGGGCCTCCTTGTCGGGGGACGGCAGGGTATACACCGCAACGGTCGAAGCGGTTACGTCCGCCGGTCCTCGACGCGAAGACCGGAGAACCGAATCGCCGGGGGCCGCGGACATCGAGTGGCGGCGCCTACCCGTTTCCCCGCCCGTCACGAGGCGCCCCCCAACCCGTACCAAGATACGGGTCGGGACGTGCCTCCATGGGGCCCGCCGGAGGGAATTCCGGTGGCCATGGAGGGGACACCGTAGAGTTGGGAGGTCCGCGCGATCGTGCGCGGGTTGCGAAAGGAGAGGCTCATGTCCATGCGCTCTGGTCTCGTGACCCTCGGTCCGGCGCTGCGCGCACGCCTCGGTTCCGCCGCCGCGCAGGTCCTGTCCCTCGTCGAATCGGGCATGGAGGCCCTCGAGGCCGCGCGCCTCGTGGAGCCCTCCGCGCGGTCGTTCCGCCGACATCGGGAGCCGGAACCGCAGGAACGTGGCGTGACCATGGGGAAGGAGTGACGACGATGTCGAGCAAGGAGATGGAGTGGCCGGGCGAATACGTCCGACCCAGGGACGCCGTGCGCATCCTCGCCAGGATGGTCCTCGCGGACATCCCCACGATCCTGATCGGCCCGCCCGGCATCGGCAAGTCCGCCATCGCCAGGCAGCTCGTCGCGGCCATCCGCCTCCCCGATGGCCGCCCCCGCTTCCGCTCCGCCATGGTCCTCAACATCAGCTACCGCAAGCCCACGTTCGTCGGTGGCCAGCCGATCATCGCCGAGAAGGAGATCCGCGCCAACGGCGAGACCGTCTGCCTGCAGGTCGCCCGCTACGTCCCGCCCGACATCCTCCCCCTCGGCGACGACATGGCCGACACGCTGATCGTCTGGGACGACATCAGCTCCGCGCCCCCCGCCGTCCAGGCCGCCTTCCTCGAGGTCCTCCACGAGAAGAAGCTCGGCAGCTACGACCTCCCGCGGGGCACCTACCAGGTCGGCACCGCCAACCGCGCGGGATACCACATCGCCGCGTTCGACCTCTCCGCCGCCGTGATCTCGCGAGGCGCCGTCGTCGGCATGTGCCCCGACGCCGAGGACCTCCGGCGCTACGCCCTCCACAACGGCTGGGACCGCCGCATCGTCGGCCTCTTCGCCTTCCGCCCCGAGCTGACCTTCCGCTTCGACCCGCGGACGGACGGCGGCCGCAACTTCCCGACGGGTCGCACGTGGGAGCACGTCGATCGCCTGCTGAAGACGGGCTGGACGCCCGAGTCCGACCCGCTCGCCCTCGCCACAGCGGCCTCGGTCGTCGGCCCGGGCGCGGCGGCCGAGTTCGTCGCCTTCTGCCAGACGTACGGGACGCTTCCGGACCCCGGCGAGGTCTTCCGCGGGAAGGCCCCGAGGGCCCCCTCCGACCCCGCCGCCGCCTGGGCATGGGCCTGCGCCCTCGCCTCGTGGGCCCTCGAGGGGCAGGACCTCGTCGCCGCGGGCGCGCGCCTCGCCGCGTACGGGATGGAGGCGATGCCCGGCGAGTACCTCATGGTCGCCATGCGCGACTTCCTGGCGAGCCCGCGACTCGCCGATCCCAAGCTCCGCCGATCGCTAGTGGCGACGGCGGAGATCAAGGCGTTCCACGATCGGTTCCAGAAGACCGTGCTGGCGGGGTAGCGCGATGATCGTCGATCTCGACAACTGGCAGAGCCAGCTTGCTGGGACGCTCTCCGACATCCGCGTGTGGGTCGTGGCGAACTTCCCGTTCTACGGGACGCTCCTCACGCACCTCCCGTTCCGCAAGGACGAGGGGGCGAAGACGGTCTACACCGACGGCCGGGTGATCGGCTACAACCCCTCCTTCCTCCGCGCGCTCGACCTGCCCGAGATCCGCTTCGTCGTCCTCCACGAGGTCCTCCACGCCGCGCTCGGCCACGTCTTCCGCCGCGGCACGCGCGACCCGCTCCGCTGGGGCATCGCCGCGGACATCGTGGTGAACGGAATCCTCTACGACCTGGCCTTCCGCCTGCGGCGCACCGTCCTTCGCGAGCCGGAAGGAGTCCTCCTCGACGGGCCGCTCGCCGAGCTGGGCCCCGTCGAGCGCGTCCACGACCACATCCGCGTCGTGCGCCCGAGGGACTTCGACGAGCACCGCGACGGGCCGCGCGAGGACCTGCGCGCGAACGCCGAGATGTGGAAGCTGATCGTCGCGCGCGCCGCCCAGGTGGCGAAGAGGTGCGGGCGAGGCGACTACGCGGGGACGCTCGAGACGCTCGTCGAGGAGATGCTCAGGCCTCGGATCCCGTGGACGCGCTTCCTCGCCTCGGTCGCCGCGGAGGTGCTCCACGACGACTACGACTGGATGGAGCCGGACGAGGAGCTCTTGCAGCAGGGTGTCATCGTGCCCGACCTGTACCGCGAAGGCGTGCGGGTCGCCTTCGCCTGCGACACGAGCGGGTCGATGTCGGACGAGGACCTAGCGGCGGCGACTTCGGAGGGGGCCGCGCTCCTGCGCTCCCGCGGCGTCCTCGACGTCCTCGTCCTGGGGTGCGACGCGGAGATCCACTACGACCGCCTCCATGGCCCCAACGACCCCATGCCGCGGAGCTGGGGAGGCCGCGGCGGGACGGACTTCCGCCCGGTCTTCGAGCGGCTGCAGGGAGAGCGCGGGGTCCGCCTCCTCGTCTACTTCACGGACCTCGCGGGGCCCTTTCCCGAGGTCCGTCCGCCAGGCTGCCGCGTGGTGTGGGTGAGCGTGACGCAGGATCTCGACGTCCCGTTCGGGGAGGCGGTGCGCTACGAGAGGGAGGAGGTCTCGGCATGACGCCCGAGTCGATCAAGTTGGCCCCCGATGAGGTGGTTGCCGGTGTGGGCGACATCAGCGCGACGCGACCGCAGTTGCGACGTTGGCGGGACGAAATCGTGGGGACGCTCGAACGGCGCGGCTGGGTCCGCGCCGGGGAGGCGGAGTTACGTTCCCGCGGGATGGCGTGGCACATGGCGCACCAGCCGACCCAGGAGGGAATCCGCGACCGGTGGCGCCTGACGCTCCCCGGCGTCGAGGAGCCACTCGTTCTGGAGGGGGCCTACGCGACGCATCGGCTCGATGGGAACCATGCGATGTCGGGGTTCATCTTCCTCGCCAGGTTCGAGGACATGAGGGAGACGGTCGACTTCATGATCGAGGTGGGGCACGAGGAGACGATCGAGGACGGCCTGCGTCGTGTGGATGCGCGGCTCGCCCGGTTCGAGCGGCTCGCCCGCGATGCGCGTGCGCTGCCATGCCCGTCATGCGCGGCGGCGATGATCGTATGGATGGGATGCCACGACCAGGAGCGGATCCTGTGCGGCGCCGCGCCGTGGTGGTGTCCGGGGCGTCGAAAGGTGGGTGAGACGGTTTCGGAGGACGAGGCGCTGCTCATCTTCTTGAAGAGGGTCGCCGGGGAGGTGGAGCTGTGAAGGACGAGATGTCGGTTCGGACGGTGTACTCGCTGGCTCGGGACCGCGCGAAGCGGTCGGAGTTCACCGACGAGGGGCCCTTCTGCGCGTGGCTCGAGTCGTGGCGTACCCGCGTGACGTGTGGGAGGGGTTCGTGCAGGGCCCGGCGCGGAGCGGCTGGCTCCAGCGGCTCCGTCGGTGGCTCCTCGGGGCGTAGGCAATCGTTCCACAGATTCGAGTGAGGGGAGGTAGCATGACGACATCGTTGACGTCGGAGGTGGCGAGGCTCGCCTGGGGGAGCCTTCAGTTGGCGATCCACGACCACCTGGCGCTGCGTCTCCCGGCGGAGGCGCTCGCGGAGCTCGTCTCGCTCTCGGAGCAGGCGATCCTCTGCGCCTCGGCGGGCCACGCGGAGTGCATGCTGCGTGTCCCGCCGGCGATGAGGCAGGACGGGCAGGAGAAGCTGTCGGTGCGCGGGGTGGTGGAGGCCCTGGGGCTGTGGCCCTTCCTTCGCCCGAGGACGGGCGGGAACGGGGTGGAGGAGCGTCCGATCGAGGTGTACGTGGACTCACGGGGGAACGCGACGACCCCGGGCAAGGCCGCGCGGCTGCTGAGCATCTGGTTGAACCGGGAGGGGGAGGTCTCGAGGGTGGAGGAGTGGCCGCCGAACGAGGCGCCCGTCGAGCCGTCCGAGACGGAGTCGCCTGGCCTGCCCGGTCCGGATCCCGGCGCCCCGCCGGACGCGGAAGGGCCTCCCGCCGCGGAGGGGGCAGCGTAGTGGAGCGTGGACGGATCGACGACGCGATCTACTTCTTCGGCCTGACGCGGCTCATGAAGCTGCGCCTGCAGGTGGCGCTCGGGCTGCGTGCGCTGTATCCGACCCTCGAGGCGTTGCGGTCGTCCGGCTCCACCGCGACGGCTGTCGCCGGGGGCCTCGGCTCGAGTTTCAGCGCGATTCGCCGCGGCGTGGAAAACGCCGCATGCTGGCAGGCGGCACGCGAGGCCATCGCGAGGCACGTGGATGCGGGGATGGTGCCGCTGGCGATCACGGACCCGGACTATCCGCCGCTGTTGCGCGGCATCGTGAACCCGCCTGCGGTGCTCTTCGCGAAGGGCGACCTCTCGGCGGTGCGGTCCACGGACGCCGTGGCCGTGGTGGGATCGAGAAAGTCGACGCCTTCTGGGGAGCGCAAGGCGTGCGAGGTGGCGCGTCGCTTCGCGCAGGCGGGGTACGTAGTCGTGGCGGGCCTCGCCCGGGGCATCGACACGTGCGCCCACGCGGCGACGGTGGAGGCGGGCGGGCGCACGGTGGCCGTGTACGCCACGCCGCTCGACCGCGTCTATCCGGCAGAGAACCGCCCGCTCGAGAGGCTCATCCTGGCGAGCGGGGGCGCGGTCGTCTCGGAGTACGCGATCGGCGATCGGGTCTTCCCCGGGAACTTCAAGCACCGCGACCGGATCCAGGCAGGGATGTCGATCGCGGTGATCCCGGTCCAGGCGCGCGAGGACAAGGACGGCACGATGCACACGGTTCGCTACGGCGAGGGCGCGGGTCGGCTCATCTTCTGCCCGACCCCGCCCCGTGCCGAGGCCCGCTCCCGCGCCCACGCATGCATCCGCGAGCTCCTGGCCACCCGTCGCGCTGAGCCGCTCCGCCTGCGCCGCCTTCCAGAGCTCCTCGCGCGGCTGGAGGACCATCGCGATGAACTCATGGAACAGATCGGACGGTCGTTCTCCCCTATCTCGACATGAGCCCGCTCGACCTGCCCGGGAGGCCACCTGGAGGCAGGCTGGGCGAGCCCTGGGGAGGCGGCGCGAATCCCGCAAGGTGGCGCAACCGCACGCTTGACGCTTCCCCTCGGGGTCCGATAGCCTGCGCGCGAGTGAAGGGCGAACGTAGAGGCACGTTTCCGTGTTGCCTCGCCTGCAACCCACCTGGGTCGGGACGCCTCGCACAAGACCTCCCCATGGAGGAGGATTTCGGACGGATTGGCCTGCAGCCGGAGGCTGCTGCATGACGGCGAATGACATCGAAGACCTCGCCAAGCGCGGGGAGTCCTGGACGGTCGAGTTCAAGCGCTCGACCGGTGAACTGCGGGAGGCGATGCAGACGCTGTGCGCCTTTGCGAATGGCGGAGGCGGTACGGTTGTCGTTGGCGTGCGTCCGAACGGGCGAGTCGTGGGGCAGCAGGTCAGCGATCAGACCCTGCACGAGATTGCCCAGGCGCGGGAACGGTTCGAACCGCCTATCCAACTCGGAATCGAGAAGATTGCCACCGACAGGGGACTCGCCGTCATCGTGCTCACCGTGTCCAAAGGCGGCGACACGGTCCCGTTCGTCTTCGATGGACGGGCCTATGAGCGGGTCGGCAACACCACTCGGAAGATGTCACAGGAGTGCTACGAGGCATTGATCCTCGATCGCGCGCACAGCCGCCGGCGCTGGGAGAACCAGGTCGCCGACGAGATAGGCATCCGGGACATCGACCGCGATGAGGTCTTCCGCACCATCGAGGCCGCTCGCTCGACGGGGCGTCTCGTCGGCCCTGTCGGCCGCAGTCTGCCCGATCTGCTCAACCGGCTGGGCGTACGCAAGGGCGGCAAGCTCCTGCGCGCCGCGGTCGTCCTGTTCGGCAAGAGCTTCATGCCCGACTATCCCCAGTGCGAACTGCGCATGGCCCGCTTTCGCGGCGTTGACAAGACGGAGTTTCTCGATCAGCGAGACCTGCGAGGCCCGGCGTTCAAGTTGCTGGAAGAGGCACAGCTCTTCTGCCAGCGCCACTTTCCCCTTCCGGGGCGGATCGAGCCGGGTAGGCTCCAACGGGTGGACCGCCCCCTCATCCCGCCGGACGCGATGCGAGAGATCTTGGTCAATGCGCTCATCCACCGGGACTACGCCGTTTCCGGCGGGGCAATCTCCCTGGCGATCTTCGATGACCGGGTCGAGGTCTGGAGCGCAGGCACCTTCCCGAGCGGCATCACACCCGCCGCGTTGACCCGCGACCATCCCTCCGTTCAACGCAACCCTATCATCGCCGAGGTGTTCCACCGGACGGGCTTGATCGAAAGGTGGGGACGCGGCACCAATCGCGTGGTGGAGATGTGCCGAGAGGCCGGGATCCGCCCGCCCGAATTTCGGGAAGTGGACCGATTCGCGGTCGTGACGTTTCACGTCCGCGTCCGTGGCGCCGCAGGGGCCGAGTCAAGGGCCGAGTCAGGGGCCGAGTCGCGGGCCGAGTCGCTGTTGCGTGCGCTGGAGAATGAGCCACTGCACATTTCGGAATGGGCAAGGTCGTGCGGTGCCAAGACCGTGTCGGGAGCGTTCAAGCGCTCCGTTCGACGGGCCATGGAACTGGGGTTGGTCGAGCGAACTCTGCCCGAGAAGCCCAACAGCCGTCTGCAGCAGTATCGCCTGACGGATACTGGACGCAAGGCCCTGGAGGGACAAAAGGAGCGGACGTGACCGTGTACTGTCCTTGATGTCAACGCGAGCCCGCTCGACCTGCCCGGCCCGGCGTTGCTCGCCTGGCGGACGGCGAGTAGCACTTGCGTCCCGTTCTTCACTTGAGGGAGTCTGAACGGCATGGACACGCACGACTCGGCCGCATCGGACCGGAAGAGGCGGGAGAACGAGGCCAGGAGCGCCCTCGAGGCCATCGAGACGAAGGCTGGCCGCGCCCTGGGGGAGTCGGAGACGATCCTGATCCTGGTGCGCCTGCGCGGCGAGGGCGTCCTCGACGATGCGGACTGGAAGCAGGTGCGGAAGTGGTTCCGCGAGGCCGTCCGCTGGCTGGCGAAGGGAGAGGGGAGTATCCGCCGCGAGGGTGACAAGCTCGTCCTCGACCCCGACGCCGACCCGCGCAACGCGGACTGGCTGCGCATCGTTCGTGCGCAGAAGCTCGCGGGCCGGGAGCTTCCGTTGTGGGGGGCCTTGTGGCTGTGGTGGCTTGGATGCGAGCGTGACGAGGCGTTCTGGGGGCGCGTCGGTGAGGCCGCGGAGGCGCTGGGGTTCCCTCCTCCCGCGCCGATCGTCTCACCTGAGGATCCCGAATTCGACCCCCCGATCGAGATCGGCCCCAAGCCGCGACGAAGGTACGTCTGCCCTTCGTGCAAACGGAAGGACGGGGTGCGCATCGTGTACGGATACCCGACGGCGGAAATGGGGAGCCTTGCCGAGCGGGGCGAGATCGCCCTGGGTGGCTGCTGCCTGAGCGGCGGTGAGGACCCCGATCGGAGGTGCCTGCGCTGCGGGCACGAATGGGCCGTCCGGCGAAGGAGGCCAGGACCGACGTAGCCTGCCTCGCGATCGCCCCAGGCGTTGACGGCGTCAGGAGACTGCATTCCAGTCACGCCCGCCGTGCGCAAGCGTAGGACCCTGGGGAAGGCGACGGAGGACTGCAGATGAACGACCCGAATGAAATCCGGGCGGAACTCGAGAGGCTGGGTGTCGATCCAGTCGACGCGCAAGCTGCCGCGGAGGGGAGGTGCAAGATCACCTTCCAGAGACCCAAATCGTCGAAACGCACCCCATGGGGAGACTCCATTGACGGATACGGGTTTGGGATCAGCCTCAACTTCTGGGACTACTGGGCGTTCGTGGCCCGGGGGGTGGAGGCGCGCGTGGACACTCCCTTCGGGCGCGCGGGCATGGAGAGTGTGCTCCGTGCCCTGGCGTGCCTGACCCGCTCGGGGCTTTGCGAACGGATCGGACGCGACGAATTGAAGGTCGTGCTCTGGGACGACGGCGAGGCGGTGCACGTGGAGGGGGAGCGGGACTCCGTGGAAGCCATCGCCGGTGAGGTGCGGGCGGCGATCGAGAGAGCGGCGTCTTGACGCTTCGGGATCGGCCCTTACGCCAGCTTCTTCAGCAGCATGGCGGCCAGGTCCGTTCTCTCCCAGGAGAAGCCGCCGTCTCGATCGGGAGGGCGCCCGAAGTGCCCCCCGGCCGCCGTCCGCGCGTAGATCGGCCGGCGCAGCCCCAGCCCTGAGCCCCTGCGCCTTGGTCGCTTCCCCGCGCTCCTCGCCCGCCTCTCGCACCGTCGCGACATGCTCCTGGACTCGATCGAGCGGGGTTGGAAGGTCGAGCCGACTGTCCGCAGATGAGCGGGAAACTCGGCGCCCCCGATCCTCAGAAAGACCGCTGATCCACTATGGTTCCCAACGTTCGCAGCCACGCTGTAGGGCCGTGGTTTCCACGGCCTCGGTGACGACCTGGAACAACTCACCGAGGTTGACCGGTTGTTCTTGCCGGCCGGACAGGCCCGCTACCTCCGCGACGAAGCGCCTCTTATGCGCGTTTTGCGCCAACATCCAGCAGTAGGTGATTGCGTCCCGTCTCTTCAAGAGAAGATCTCGAGTGGGCAACTTGTCGGATTTCTCCTGGTTCACGCGCCTCGCAGCCGGTAGCAGGTTCCACAGGTCATTGTTTCGCCACAGCGAGTAGGGCAGGAGGTGGTCAATCTCAAGCACATGGGATTGCAGAGGGGTGTCGGTCCACACGCAGCGCAGGTCCTTCACCCGCACAAACAAGTCTCTTGCGTCCTTGGTCTCCCGCTCTTCCGTTGGAGCTACGACCAGGGCTGCCACCGCGACGTGTACTGGGACTTCCTTGCGAGACAGTCGGTGGATGAGCTCCGCCCATCGCAAGACCAGCGAGTCCTGGATCCAGTGTCCCATCAAGACCAGTTCGCGCCAGAGCCTCGCATCGACGAGAACATGGCCGCCGCGGCGATCGAACATCCGCGTCTCTCCACCTCCACGCGCATACGTCACGGGCCCGGCGACGATGACGTGCTTCAACCTCGTGATGAGGCGTCTTCGGAGTCCTTCGCGATCGGGCGGGAGGGAGCGCCTCCTCCGATCGACCGCATACGCGTCCAGGCTCCCGAGGCCATCATACGCACGGATGAGGCTGTTGAGCTCACGTGCGAAGCCAAGCTGGTGGCTGCCTCGCTCGCCGTTCATCTGCGGGAGGAACGGCCGGCTCTCGAATAGGGGCCAGTAATACAGTACCCATCGCTCGGCCACGGCCTCGATGGGGATGGCCACTTGACCGTTGTCCAGCCACTGCGCAGTGCGCGACTGCGTCTGGGCCACATCGCAGAGAGCTCGGATGAGCGCGAGCTTGTACGTAGCGACCTTGCGCTCGCTGTGGCTCAGGAGTGCCTCGATGCGATCGAGCGGTCGGTGAGCGTTGCCAGTGCGAAGCTCGAACAGGAGGATCGTCAGGCACCCGTCGGGGCCGGACGAGGCGATCCACCGACCCACGGATGAGAAGCCGACGCGTTCGAAGAAGAGCTCAAGCTCGTCTGGGCCGACCTGATTTCCGCTTGGAAGCGAGACGAGCGCGCGTCCGCGAACCACCAGCAGGGCCTTCATGGCGAAGGCCAGGTCGAAGACATTGACGCGCGTGAGCTCCGGGGGAGCTGCAGACCACATTAGGCCATCGAACGGGCCTCCCAGGTTCGTTGCGGGAGGAAGCGCGGACAGGGGGCCCTCGTGCAACCGCTTCAGCAGTTGGGGATGTTGCGCAGCCTCACTCTGGGGGGCGTCCGCGCCCGAATCGGGATTGTAGGATTCGACCAGGTCGCTCGTCGTCCTAGCCTGAGTCCAGTCCTTTGTGTGCCCAAGCACCAGGACCCGGGCCCCGTCGGGGAACGCAACTCGTTCAAAGCTCTCAAGTAGGCCGCGGACTGGCCGTCCCTGCCTTCCGTCGGTGCACCCGCTGCTGAGGTCCATGTCGGTCACCTGGTGTCGAACTCGATTCTACACCAGGACGGTCCCATGGACGCTGCGATTCGCGGAGGTGCCGGGACTCGCCACATCGGACGCTACAACCTGGCGCGTCCAGCTTCTCTGCACGGGCCCTTGGCCCTCCGTCCAAATCGTCCGCAGCCTGTCCACAGGCATTGCGAGTGTCCGGACACGTCCCTATACTCCTGCAGACCTCAAGCAAGGAAGCGGCGGATGGCGGGTGGCGAAGTCGGCCCCAGATGCGTGTTCTGCGAGCTCCTGCGAACGGGTGCGCTCCTCGCCCAGAACGCTTGCGCCGCTGCGTTCCCCGATGGCTTTCCTCTCGCGCCTGGCCATACACTTGTCGTGCCAAAGCGGTGTGTCTCCAGCTTCTTCCACCTCTCAGAGAGCGAACAGCTCGATGTCCTGCGCCTGGTCAACGAAGTCCGAGCCATCCTCGATCGTGAGGTTACCCCAGACGGCTACAACGTCGGCATCAACATCGGCGATGCGGCCGGACAGACCGTCTCGCACGCGCACGTTCATGTAATCCCGCGCCGGCGTGGCGACGTCGCCGACCCGCGCGGCGGGGTCCGTCACGTCATTCCGGCGAGGGCACGCTACTGGGATGGCGGGGGAGGCGCCTGACGGGCTGCCCCAAGAGGCCTCGCTGGCCGACCCTGCGCCCTTCGCGCGCGACCGTGGCTGGACCCCGAAGTCCTACTCCGGGACGGGGTCCGTCCTCCGGATCATGTGGAGGATGTGCTTGGCCCGGGAGGCGCCGACGTAGAGGTCGGTGCCGGTGCAGCGATCGTCCCCCTCACGGATGCCGGAGAGGATCACGCAGTCGCTCTCCAGGCCCTTGAATCCGCGGATCGTCGAGAACCGAATCACGTTGCGCTGGCCCGCGACCGGCTTCTCGGCCAGCGAGTACGCGCCGATCCGGGCGCCCCCCGCGAACGGGGAGTTCGGAAGGCGATGCGGGTGGAGGAGCACGACGCGTTCGCAGGGCAGCTCCCTCTCCTTGACGAGGTGCTCCAGGACGCGCGCCACCGTCGCGCGCTCCGCCTCGTGAACAACGACAATTAGAATTCCCGCCTGGCGACAATCAAAACTCCCGAGAGTGAGTGAACAGGTCGATCACCGGTTCGTACTCGTTGGAGCGAACCGGATGGTCACTGATCGCCAGGTGAGGTTGCTGATGAGTCGGCTGAGGAAGAAGAGGCCGCTGCGCGAGGCGGCGGCACGGGCGGGGATGGACGAGAAGACCGCGCGGAAGTACCGCGACCTGGGATGCCTTCCGAGCGAGGTGGTCCCGAAGACGCGTTGGCGGACGCGCCCCGATCCGTTCGACGACGTCTGGAACGAGGTCCGCGCGAAGCTCGACCTGTCGTCGGGGCTGCAGGCGAAGACGCTCTTCGAGGATCTGAAGCGCAGGTACCTTGGGCGCTTCTCCGACGGGCAGCTTCGGACGCTC